>Ga0074046_10000503_pt1 | contig 35809 bp, 31 predicted proteins | sample BogForMeECP23OM3_FD_94441 | JGI IMG/M metagenome (GOLD analysis project Ga0074046, IMG submission 94441) | Bog forest soil microbial communities from Calvert Island, British Columbia, Canada - Bog Forest MetaG ECP23OM3 | ecosystem: Environmental > Terrestrial > Soil > Wetlands ... | reverse complement strand
TCGACTCGGTTCCGCCCCGAGCGTCAAGGTGACGCCGCCCGCACCGCGCCGAAGCCCGCGCCCGGGACCCCTCGGTCCCGGGCGCGCCTGCCTCACCCTTGGATCCCGAACGTGATGCTGTGGTGGCGTGACGACTACTGGGATGCTCCGGTCCACCGGGACCGGAGCTGCTCCATGATCAGGTTCGCCTCATCTTGGCTGATCTCGACGAACTTGTATTGCAGGTCGCCGCGCTCAGCAGAGACCAACGACGGGCTGCGTTTCCAAATCAAGTCCCGGGTAAACGCCTCGTCGCGCTTGCCGCCCAATTCCGTGTAAGTGCGCCGGAAAAGGCCGGCGGGCCGCTCGCGGCTGCTCCGTTCGTCGATGACGGCATAATAGATTACCTTATCTGGCATTTTGCTCTCTCGGTGGGTAATCGGGAATATCTGAAGCGCCCGGCGGGATGGGGATCTCTGCGGATACCTTCCGCTGGAACGCTTCCAACACCATTTCCTCCAGCTCGTCGGCCTGTCTAGAGCGTAGTCGTTCGTAGGCGGGGTGTGTGATCTGCTTCGCCTCGAAGCTGATCCGGGTATGAAACTGCAGCTCGAAGCGCTGACCAGAAATAGGATCGATCCAGCGGCTATTGATGCCTTTGTACTGCTCATCCGTCCAGCAATTCCTGAGCTCGGCGAGCTCAAAGCCTCGCTCTCTCAGGCGTGCGATATCGTAGTGGACGCCTTGGGAGTATCGGGCCTCCTCGTACTGGAAGGTGTGCCGAATTGCGTCGGGAACGTCTGAAAGGGCTTCCTTCGGAGAGCGGCCGAACTGTTCGATGGCTTCGGCGACCTTTTCCTTGATGCGGTCGCGATCCTTGAGGCGGTACTCGAAGCCGACGAGGTGACGATCGGGATCACGGCTTTCTATCTCAAGCAGGGCCGGCGTGATCCTTTGCCGCTCGCGCTCGGCGATCTGGTCGCACTCCTGGTCGAGTTCCTCTTCGAGAGCGCGGTCCGGGGATCGGTCGCCATCCCCGCGGGAGGAACCCGCCGAGTCGCCGGAGCGATCTGCCGACACGTGTTCCTCCGGCGGCCACTTGCGTTGATACTCCGCCCACACCCTCTGAGACCACCCGGTTACCTCTTCCCAGGGCTTTCCGTCGGCGGCCCGTTCGGGAGGCTGGGCCGCGCCGCCTGGGTCGGCCGTCTTCCGTGGCTCTGTGCGCGTCTCCCCGGCGGTAGCGGCGCGCAGGTCCTCGTAGTACTCGTGGCGGGAACGCGTCTCGCCCCGGGCGGCACCACGCTGGTCAGCCAACTCACCGCCGTGACCAGGGCCATCGGAGCGGTCGGCCGAACGATCCGAATGGTCGTCTGACGGCACGTCAGCGTCATCGGGCTGGTCAGTACCCACGAGACCTCTTAATCGTTCGGCACCTGCCAGGTCGCGCAGAGAGAGATAGTACTTACGATTGGTAACGTACCGGGCGGGCGGCTGGTTCGCCGGTGTTCTGGTGCTCAATCCTGGCGAAAAAGCGGAACGACATCTGCCTCACGAGGCGGCAGGAACATGCCCGGCTCGCCGGTGGCGGACACGTAGAGATGATCCCGGGCCCGGGTACAGGCGACGAACAGGACGCAGCGTTCCCGCTGCAGGTCCTGGGCATGGGCGACGGCGTCCTCGCTTTCCGGGGTCACCGCGGCTGGTTCCGGAACCAGGCCCTGCTCAACACCGATGACCGCGACAGCCTGGAACTCCAGGCCCTTCGTCGCGTGCATGGTGCCGACCCGGACGGCCCGCGTGCTGCCTCGGCCGCTCAGCGGGACCGTCATGATGCGGTCGGCTCTCAGTGCCTCGCGTGCTTCGCGAACCAGGCTGGCGGACCGGGCCGTCACGCCGATGGCCTCCGCCTGGATGCCTGCGGCCAGCCACGAACGGATCCGTTCGGCAAGAAAAGCGAACTCTTCGGCCCGGGACGCCGCCACCCTCAGCTGCGGGCGCTGGCCGCGTAGGGGCGACCGGTAGCCGAGCAGTGAGTGCGCCTCGCCGTCCAGGCCGGTCACCGGATCATCTCCGAGCAGCGGCACCGCCCAGGCCAGGATCTCCTGCGTGGTCCGGTAGTTCAGGGACAGCCGCTGGCTCCGCCCACGTACGCTGATTCCCAGGCTGGCCAGGGAGACCCGGTTCTCGTAGATGCGCTGGTGCGGGTCGGCCGCGATGAACAGGTCGTCCGGACCCGGCGTCACGGCAGCGCGCAGCAGCCGCCATTGTGACGGGTGCAGATCCTGGGCTTCGTCCACGAGGATGTGCCGGTAGAGCGGGGCCCCCGCCTGCCGGAGCAAGTGCGTGGCCTCGTTGGCCAATTGCAGGTGAGTGGACTCGCGGGCCGCGGCCAGTTTGGCGGTGACCTGCTGAGCAGCCCGCCAGACCTGGCTGCGCTGGGCCTTCGTGAGCGGCCGTCCCCGGCCGGTGCGCGGGCAGGTCACGTACGCTTGCTCTGTCTGCAGGTCCTGCGCCAGGATGACCTGTTCCCACTCGTTCTTGCCGAATGCCGGGGTGAGGGACAGCCCGGCAGCACCGGCCGCCTCCGCCCACCACATGCGCAGCACCCGCTCGTCCGCGATGATGGGAGTGCCGCCGCGGGCCTGCTTGACGATGCTGTAGGCCAGCCGGTCCACGTTCAAGACCTCGATCCGGCGGCGCACGTCGGCGTCCCGGATCAGCAGGTCGAGCTGGGCGCGGAGGGCGTCGGCCAGGTTGCCGTTGAAGGTGGTCACCAGCACCTGCTCGGCGCGCGCGGCCAGGAAGGCCGCGCGATGCAGCACGATAACCGTCTTGCCGGTTCCGGGACCGCCCGTCACCTGCGCCGGCCCGGCATAGCTTGCCCGGTAGGCGATCTTGCGCTGGCTCGGGTGCAGGAACGTGCGCCACGCTGCGAACGGGTGGGCGAGGATGAGCTGGAGGTCCTCCGGCCCGGACACGAAGGTGACCTGGCCGGGAGTGCGCTCCATGGCCGCGACCAGATCCTCCGGATCCACCTGCACAGGCAGTGTGCCGGCGGAGAGAAGCCGGGCAACCTCATCCTGGGCCTCGTCCACGGTCATCCCGCCGGCCAGCGCGTGAAGCGCGGCGTACTGGGCCTCCGGCACCACCGCTTGCAGCGTCTCCAGGTCCGTCTCGCTGGTCAGCAGCCGGACCGCCGGCAGGACGTTCTGGTCGATGCCGAGCCAGGCCAGGTCGGCGTCGCTGACGTCCGCGAACAGCCGCCTGCCGCCGGGCTCGGCGGCCGCTTCGAGGGACGGCTGGAGTTTCCTGACGGCTTCCTCGTCGCGGACTTCGAGAACCCCGAGCGCCCGGTTGACGCTGAACCGGTGATTGGCCGCGTAAGCATTCGCCTCGTCGGGGGGCAGGACAGTGACCAGGCAGTATGTGTCGCCGGTGGCGGGAGCCAGCACGACACCACGCCAGAAGCCGTTCACCCGGATGGTTCCTATCCGGTCGTCCTGGCTGTGCTGCGGCTTCTCCAGGAGCAGCCCGGGATAAGGGTGCTTGGCGAACTTGGCGCACGCCGCGTCGACGGCGCTTTGCACGTCCCTCTGTAGCTTTGCGTATTCAGCCAGGAAGCCTCTCGCGATCGCCAGACGAGCCACCGGCCATGTCCTCCCGTTGCCAGCTGCGCCCGAGCTGGCCGTCTCGAGAGGCATGCTAGACCGCTCGGCACCGCCGATGATGGCCAAAGAGAGATTCCGGTGAGATAAGTCTGGATTACTTACGCATCACAACTGTCTCGTCAGCATCAAATAGAACAAGCTCACCTTCCTCCGCACGCCGCCCATTTCCGCCGGAGATGACGTCTCATGAAGAATCAGATGCGCCGAGAAGCCAGGATTCCGTCACTGGCGGGGCTGGTGGCCCAGCGGTCAGCCATGCGTGGAGCGCCCTGATCAGCGAGCCGGAATTCTTCCTGGACCTGGGGAAAGCCCGGCTGCTTGTGAACAGCTGCCCGCAGCCGGGCGGCCCGGCCGGCAAGGCCCGCAACATGATTGGCCTGAAGTCTTTCACGTTCTCCGTGAGCAGCCATCGCTTTTCTACGCTCGCCCACGCGAATATCTCCTCATCGGACTTTGAGCGTAGATCAGGCCGGTCCGCGACTGCGATTACGTCGTGGCCGAGTTCGCGTAGTTCTGCCGCGATTGCGGGCGAGAACATCTCGTCTAGCAGGAGCCTTACGTCAGGCGGCTGGTTCATGCGATGAGTTGCTGCTGAACCCGCCACGCAGCTTCCGCACGTGCCGAAGCCTCGTCGGCCTCTGCTATCTCCGCGTCGATCTCGTCAGAGTAATCGCCGTAGTAGCTGATCGCCGTATTGACCCGGCTGGTGTCGACGGCGAAAACCTCGGCCGCGGCGTCGATCGCGGCGGGTCCGCGCTCATCGACTTCGCGGAGGAATTTGATGACCTCCCAGACATCGGGCCCGTAGGCCAGCGCGGCCCGGCGGCCGGACGGCCCATCCTTGAAGATCACGCCCGGGTGATCGGCCATCCGCAGGCCCTCGTCGATGAGCCGTTGCGCCAAGCCAGCGGCGCTGGCGCCCGGCATAGCATTCGCGCGCTGCCGCAGCCGGGCCAGCAACGACGGGGTAAAGCGGATGGATAGCGGAGTCGTCACAACTACATTGTAGCTGTTGCGCTACACACTTTCTCTCCTCGACCCGGCAGCTAGATGGTCACCTCCCGCGTCCTGGACCGGCTAGAGGCGACCCAGCCCGCCCGCTGAGACCCGCCGCCTCAGGCCGCCTCCCCTTCTTCCGCCGCCACTTCCAGGGCTCGCCGCTGGAGGAACACCCGTTAGCGCTCGAGACGCCTCGGCGTTGCCGGTTGTCTACGCGGCGAGCGCGGCGTAGCGGCCGTGGTCGGCTATCAGGCTAGCGTGGTTGCCGGCCTCGGCGATCTGGCCGTGATCGAGCACGACGATCTGGTCGGCGTTGCGCACGGTGGAGAGCCGGTGGGCGATGGTGATGGTGGTCCGGCCCCTGGCCAGGGTGTCGAACGCCTTCTGGACGGCGCGTTCGGTCTCGGTGTCCAGGGCGCTGGTGGCCTCGTCAAGGACGAGCACGCGCGGGTCGCGCAGCAGGGTCCGGGCGATGGCGAGGCGCTGCTTCTCCCCGCCGGAGAAGCGGTGCCCGCGCGAGCCGACCACGGTGTCGTAGCCGTCGGGCAGCCCGGCGATCAGGTCATGGATCTGGGCCGCACGGGCGGCGTCCTCGATCTCGGCGTCCGTGGCCCCGGGCTTGGCGTAGCGCAGGTTCTCCCGCACGGTGGTGTGCAGCAGGTAGGTCTCCTGGCTGACCACGCCGACGATGGCGGCCAGGTCGGTGAGCCTGATCTCGCGGATGTCGATGCCGTCGATGCGGACGCTGCCTGCGCTGGGGTCATAGAGCCGGGCGACCAGCGAGGCGAGGGTGGTTTTGCCCGATCCGGTCTCGCCGACCAGAGCGAGCGTGCGGCCGGCCGGGACGTCCAGGTCGATGCCGGACAGCGCGGGCCGGTCGGCGCCGGGGTAGGTGAAGCCGACGTTCTCCAGGTGGACGTGCCCGGTGATCTTGGCCGGGTCGATCTGGACCGGGTGGGCCGGGTCGTCGACCTCGACGGGCAGGTCGAGGTACTCGAAGATCCGCGCGAAGAGCGCCAGCGAGCTGATCACCGAGACGCCGGTGCTGAGCAGCCCGGTGATCGGCCGGAAGAGGCCGTTCTGCAAGGTGGTGAAGGCGATCAGGGTGCCGATGCTGACGGTACCGGCGGTGACGGGCAGCCCGGCGGCGAGGTAGATGATCGCGGGGATCGCGGCGAAGATGATGCTCAGCGAGGCCATCCGCCAGCGGCCGGCCAGCTGGGAGCGCAGCTCCAGGTCGATCAGGCGGGCCGAGGAGGCGGTGAACCGCCGCACCAGGGCGGGCCCGGCGCCCATCGTCTTGGCCAGCTGGATGCCGTTGATCGACAGTCCTTCCTCGACGGTGACGTTGAGGTCGGCCAGCTCGCGCTGCTGCTCCGTGGTGATGGCCCGGCGCATGCGGGCGACCTTGCGGGTCAGGAAGATGGCCGGCGGCATGACGACCAGCGAGATCAGGGACAGCCGCCAGGACAGGGCGACCATGGCGACGGCGGTGGCAACCGCGGTAGTGAGGTTGGACGCGATCGAGGTCGCCGTCGAGGTCACGACGCTCTCCATGCCGCCGATGTCGTTCTGGATACGGGACTGGACCTCGCCCGTGCGGGTACGGGTGAAGAAGGCGATCGACTGCCGCTGCAGGTGCGTGAAGACACTGGTGCGCAGCCCGTGCATGACGTGCTGGCCCACCTTGGTGCTGATCCACGTTTGCACGACGCCGAACGCAGAGGTCACGGCGGCGACGGCGACCATGGCGATCACCAGCCAGGCCAGCAGCCGGACGTTCTTTTCCGGGAGGGCGTTGTCGATGACCGCGCGGAGCAGGAACGGGGAGGCCAGCCCCACCACGGCGGAGGCGGCGATGATGGCGGTGACGATGGCCAGCTGCCATCGGTAGGGGGTGAACAGGTGACCTATGCGGCGCAGGGACACCTCGCGTGCCTGCGCCTTCTCCGCGGCCGTAACGGTCCTCGAGCCGTGGGTCCGGCCCCTGGTACTGAGATCTCGATTCGTCTGTGGTGACTCCAAGAGGTTCTCCATTCTGTCGGGATGGCTCGCCCGGATGTACGGGCGCCGGAAACGAGTATGCTGAGGCTCCTCGAGTGCTGAGGTTACCTCATTATGAGGCTGAAACAGTAAAAACTGGTACGCTATTCCCGTGACCCAGGATCGCGGTACGGCCGCTGGGCGCGACTCGGTCGGCGACGAGTCGCTGTCCGAGGCGTTCTGGGACGTCGCGCGTCGGTTGCGCGAGATGTCCCAGGAAACGCTGGCGCCATGGGACATCACCCCGGCTCACCTGCGCGCCCTCCGCATGCTGAAGCGCCATGGGACGGTGCGGCTCTCGGTACTGTCCGACCATCTGCATATAGCGCCCCGCTCGACCACGGAGGTGGTGGACGCCCTCGAATCCCGGGGCCTGGTCCGGCGCCGGGCCGACCCGGGTGACCGGCGCGCCACCTTGGTCGAGGTGACCGAGCAGGGCACCGGCGTCCTCGACGCGATCCGCGCGGCCCGTGGCACCGAAGCCGAGCGGGTCTTCGGCCAGCTCAGCGAGACAGACCGCGCCGACCTGGCCCGTATTCTCCGTAAGCTCCGGGACTGATCGGCCCGGAGCGGATCGGCGTGGCGGTTACCGTAGGTCGGCAAGGAGCAGGGTGACGATGGCTTCCTCGTGGACCGCGACATCGGCTGCCGTCATGGCCGCGGACAGCCCCTCGTCCCACGGCGTCGCTTCGGCGCGGCCGCTCAGGCCGAGCCGGTTGCCGGCTTCAAGACGGTCAACCGCGTCGACGTAGTCCTCGCGCCCGAGCCGCCAGGGCCGGGCGCCGCGGTCGAAGATGCGCCGGGCGATCGCGATGCCGGGCCAGTCAAAGTCGCCGTGGTAGCGCACGACCGTGCGCTCGAGCAGGGCTATCCCCGCCGCCGCGGGATTTCCGGACATGCACGCCACCGGGCGCTCCACCCCGGCCGCCGCCAGCCGCTGCAGGACCTGAGGGTTCTCGCACGCGTGGACGACCTCGCCGGCCGGCGTCAAGTCACCCGCGCGCTGGAGCTCGTGCACGGTTAGGTGGGTGACCAGGCCGAGGTCGGCGCGTTCGCGCATCATGGCCGACCAGCGGTCAGCCCCCGGCGGCCGCAGGCCCCAGGTGATGACGGTGCCGGAGATCTCGTCGGTGCTGACGCCGACGCGCTGCCACAGCAGCCGGCGCTCGGCCGCCGACGTAGCGGGCGTGACCTCCAGCGCCAGCGCGAGCGCGCGCAGCACCAGGGCGGCGGCCGGAGCGCCGTCGTCGAGGCCGTGCGCGTCGCCGGTGATCTCGCTGGCGAGCTCGGCCAGGCCGATCGGCGGGTGAGCGTCGTCCAGAATCCGCGCGAGCACCTCGACGGTGGTCGCGAGGCTGGCGGCCGCCCTGGCGGTGGGGAGCCGGGTCAGCAAGCCGCCGCGGCGGAGCCATTCCGCCCACGACGGTACCCAGTCCCGGGCGGCCAGGTCATGCTTGACCAGCAGCTGGTCGAGCTGGGCCCAGAGCTGCTGCCGGCCGGCCCGGGTGGCGTCACGCTCGGCGGGCAGGTTCCGCAGCGGAGCGCCGGTCAGCTCGGCCACCACGGCGACCAGGCCGCGTTCGGCCGCGCTCAAGCGCAGCGAGACATCGAGCTCCACCAGGCTCACCCGAGCCGCGCCGGTTCCCACCGGCCGCCCGAGCAGGCCGCTGAGCCGGTCCGCGCCGTCGTCGTCCAGCCGCACCGCGACTGACCCGCGCACCGCGTGCCCGCTGCGCTGCAGACGCATCCGCAGGGCCGACCACAATGGCCGCAGCGATGGCGCGAGCAGGTATTCGCGCAGCGCGGGCGGGAGGGTGCTCATGCCGTGCTGCGCAGGTGCCGGTTGCGGCCGTCCCAGTGCACGTGGGTGGTGACCGCCGAGCTGCCGTCGCTGCGCCGGACCTCGTACACGTCGAGCCGCGGTACCTGCGGGAAGCAGCCCCACAGGGCGTGGCCGGTCATCACGAAGTCCAGATCGAGGGAGACGAGCAGGCCCATCAGTTCGGCCACCGTACCGTCGTCGACCTTGGCGAACGCGTCGTCGAGCAGGATCAGGCGCAGCGCCCGGCCGTCGTCACCGAGGCTGGTCAGATAGCCGTCCGCGGCGGCGAACAAGGTCACGTAGGAGACGAAGCGGGTCTCGCCCTGGGACAGCTTCGCCCGGCGGGACAGCCTGCGCTGCTGCCCTTCCTCGGGGCCGAGGATGGTGACGGCCACCTCGTGCCACTGCCGGTAGTCGAGCGCGGCCGCGAGGTGGGTGGCGTAGCCGCTGCTGGGGTCGGCGGCGTAGAACTGCTCGACGCGCTGCCGCAGCAGCTCGGTCAGCTCCGCGTTCTGGGCCTCGGAGCGGACGGTGTCCGAGGTGGCGACGAGTTCGAGGATGCGGCCCAGCGTGGCGTGGTCGTCGCGGAGCCGCCAGCCCAGCCGGACCCCGATCCCGTTGCTGGTCCGGATCTGGAGCAGGCTCGTGTTCATCGCCCCGATGAGCTGGTCGGCCTGATTGACCCGGCGGCGCAGTTCCTCGGCGACGCCGCCGAGCACGAACCGGGTGAACACGGCACGCTCGCGTTCGCTGAGGGCGGCCCGGCCGGCTTCGACGCGGGCCGCGAGCGTCCGGGCCGCCCCGGCCAGGGTGTGCTCCTCACCTGCGCCGGCCACCTCGACGACGAGCACGTTGTCGTCATCGATGGTGTGCCGGACGTCGAGCTGGCCGGAGACCTCGCGGTCGAACTCCCGGAACGCATTGAGCACGGTGGTCAGCGACGGCGGCTGGCGCGGTGCCGCGATCACGGACAGCGCCGCATGCGCGGCCGACCGGACGGCACCGACCTGCTCCGGGTGCACGATCGGTGTGAGCTCGTCGGAGGTCGCCGCGGCGGCCAGGCCGGGCAGCGCGACGCACCGGCTGTACCGGTGGGCGGCGGCGACCATCTGGGTGGTCTGGTGGCGGACGTCCTCCGCCGCCGTCTCGCTGAGCGTCCGCGCCGTGCCGAGGTGCGGGCCCAGCCCGGCCGCGGCCTTTTCGGCCGCCCGGCACTCCCGATCGGCCTGGTCGTGGGCCGCCCTGGTCCGGGCCAGCTCCGCCTTGGCGCGCTCCAGCGGCAGGTCGACAGCTTCGTGCTGGGCGGCGAGTTCACTCGCGGCGGCGTGCCACTCGGACCAGCGCTCTTCGGCTATCTGCTCGGCGGTGTCCCGTACGGCCGAGACCTCCCCGGCCCGGCGGAGCTGCTCTTGGTGTCGCTGCGCCCGCTCGGCCAGGCGCGCGAATTCCCGGCCCAGCTGCGTGCTCTTCTCCTGCGCCCGGCGGGCCGCGGCCACGGTGTCTTCGAGCGCTTGCGCCTCGGCGGGCAGGCCATGGTGGGCGCACGCAGCCTGGTGGGTGCTCATTTCCGCCGCCCAGGTGGTGCGAAGCTGGCGGGCGCGCTCAGCCTCCCGGACGGCCCGGGCGGCGCTGGCGTCGGCCCGGGTGCGTGCTCCGGTGGCGACCCGGCGGGCCGCGTGCAGGTCAGCCGGGCGGGGGGCACCTCGGACCAGCGCGTCGAGTCGGCTGCTGAGGGCGCTCAGCTCGGTGCGCCGTTGTTCTCGCTGGGCGGCTTGCCGGGCGAGTTCTGTCAGTTCGGCGTCGATCTGCCCGATCCGCTCCTGGCGGTGCGCGGCCCGGGCGGCCGCTCCGATATGCCGGGCCCGGTCGGGGATGTACCGACCGCGCAGCGGGCCGTTGCGCCAGCTGCCGTCCGCGGACACCGTCGTGGCGGCGCCGGGGTCGTCGAAGCCGATGCTGGCCAGGACCGCGGCGATCGTTTCCTCGGGCAGTTCGGCGGCCGGGTCCGGGCGCAGTACGACCGAGAGGGCCCGGCCGGGCCGCGGGCCGGCCGGGCTGAGCAGCAGCTCGCCGTCGGTGGCGCGCAGCGCGCCGTCAGGCTGGATGACCGCGCTGAGCAGGCCGGCCGCGAGCAGCGCCCCCTCCAGCCCGGCGTGGCCGACATCGGTCAGCTGGCCGGTGAAGTCGACGCAGCGCCACAGCGGCTCGCCCGCCCGGTCCGGGGCCAGCCAGGACGCGTCGACCGGTTTGGGGTCCCGTTCGGCGGCCAGGTCCGCACGCTCGGACCGCAGCATCCCCTCCCGTTCCTCGGCGCTGCGTTCGGCCAGGTCGAGGCGAGTTCGTTCGGCGTCGATCGCAGTCCGGGCGGGGCGGGCGGCCTCGGCAGCGGCGTCGTCCAGGCCGGCGAGCGAACCGTCGTCCTCGCCCGTGAGCGCCTCGGCATCGAGGATCAGCGCGCCAACGGCCGGGTGGGCGGCCCAGTCTCGCTCGCCGAGCAGCTCACGGGTCTGTTCGTCCTCGGTCCAGGTGCGCCAGGCCTGGGCCAGGGCGACAGCCATCGTGTCCCGTTCGGCCGCCAGTTCCACGGCCGTGCGGGCGTCATCGTCCGAGGCGGCTCGCAGGTGTTCCGCTTCCGCTTCCACGCGCAGGACCTGCTGCTGCGTCTCGGCCAGTCGGCGGGCTTCGGACAGCCGCCGTTGCGCCAGAGTGAACCGTTCGCCCGCGCCAGTGGCCGCGGCCGTAGCCAGCCGCCGCGCTCCGTCCACGTCGTCCGGGACGATGCCGGCCATGGTCGGCGCTGGGCGGATGACCGGTTCCAGGTCACCGACACGGGTGGTGCGCAGGAGCACCGGCGCGGGGGTCGGGACCCGTTCGGCCGTGCGTACCTCGCTGGGCAGGCCGCCCGTGGGCAGGCCCGCGTCACCCAGGCATTCCCGGGCCGCGGCCAGCGCAGCGGCCGTGTCGTCGGCGGCCTGGCGGAGCTCACCGAGGGCGCGCCCGGCGTCGTCCACGGCCCGTGCGTGGTTCTGCCGTTCCCGCCCTGCCCCCAATAGTGCCTGGTCGGCCGCCGCGGCGAGCGCCGTTTCGGCTCGATCACGCTGGACGAGGTCATCGGCGGTCTTGAAGATCTCCCGGGACTGGATCGCCCTCAGGACGTCGTCGATCTCCGCTACTTCCTCGGCCAGCTGCTGGGCCTGCGCCGTGAGCCGGTTTGACTCCTCCTCCAGTTCGGCGTGTTCAGCGGCCCGGCGTTCCGCGGTCCGTTCGGCCTCGGTGACCGCGTCGGCCGCGGCCACCGTGTCCCGGGCCACGGACCGCAGCGTTTCGGCGGCGTACCGCTGGTACACGGACAGGAACGCGGTCACCTGCTGCGCCGAATTCTCGAGCCGTTCCTGGGCGGCGCGGGTCTCGGTGAGGCCGTCGAGCTGTTCTCCGGCCCGGGCGAGGGCGTCCTGAAGCAGCGGCGGCAGTGATTCGATCAGGATCTGCGGCAGCCGCCCCTCGTCGATGCGGTTGCCGACATCGGGCGCGCGCAGCGTATGCAGCAGTTGCAGCAGGCCGTCGTATCGGTCACGGCCGGCGTCGCCGTCCAGCCCGAACACCTCGGTGCGGATGCGGTCCCGGTGCACGCTCGGTGAGTCGGTGACGCGGTCGGCCCCGACCAGTTCGGTCAGCGCCTCACGAGAGAGCGGCTCACGGGAGGCGGACATGAGGTCCAGGCCGTCGCCGACGCGCAGGGCAGTGGTGAAGTACCAGACCTTGGTGCTGCTGGCGGACTGGCTGTGCCGGACCAGGGCTCCGACGGTGAGGTAACCGTCTGGCCGGGCAAGCTCGAGCCACAGGTAGCCGGTGCGGTTGGACTGGCCCTGCGCGCCGGTGCGCATCAGCTCGTCGAGGTTGACCCGGGCCGCGCCGGTGGCGTCCATGCGGCGGCGGTCGGCGTCGAGCAGGAACGGCAGCAGCATCTCAAGCGCGCGGGATTTCCCCGAACCGTTCGTACCGCGCAGGATCATCCGGCCGCCGCTGAGATCGAACTCGTTGTCCAGGTAGTGCCAGACGTTGACGATGCCGGCGCGGGAGAGCCGCCAACGCCCGTCGAAGCGGCGAGGAGCACGTTGCTGACTCATCCAGGCATCTCCTCACCGGTAGCGGCTGGCTGGGTTCTCACGTGCGGCTGGTAGCGCGCCGCGAAGGGGAAGATCGCCAGCCCATCGTCCAGACGGCGGCCCAGGTGCAGGGCCTCGAGCAGATCGACGACGTCGCCCCGCAGGGCATCGAGGGACTCGCCGTAGGCCCCTTTCCACACGTTGCGGTGGCGGGCGGCCAGGTCGCCCAGCACCGCGTCGACCAGCGGCCACGGGGCGAGTGCGCCCGGCAGCGGGCTGCCGTCGATGAGGACCGCGGATTCAGCTGACGGCTGCAGGGCCGTGGTCAGCTCGTCGAGCAGTAGCAAGGCCGCCTGCTTGGCGCTGCCGCTGCCGGGAAAATCGAGATCGGTGAGCGTGCCGGACGGATCGTAGGCCAGCACGCCTTCGGCGCGGACCTCAAGCACCAGGCCGAAATTCTCGTCGATATGCCGGGCGAGCTCATTTCGGTCCCGGGACAGCACGTCGAGCTCGTCGTCTCCAAGCTCGGCCCGGAAGACCGCCGGGTTCTCCGCCAGCCGCTGGCGCAGGCGACGGCGCGGCGGTTCGGGATCGCGCTGTGACCAGGTGTCCTCAGCCGTTACGAACTGGTGCAGCGGGCTCGGCAGCAGGTGGATCAGCAGGGACCGGTTGATGCTGAGCAGGGCCTCGTCCTCGGGACGTTCGCCCCAGGCGGTCAGCGAGCCGTCCGTCTCGTTCACTACGCCCCAGGCCACCAGCAGCCGGAGCGCCGTCACGAGCTGCCGCCGGTCGCCGATGCTGTCGGTAATCGTGATTGACTGCTCCGCACCGTCCGCCCGGATCTGGTCGACTAGCGCCGAGATGAGAATCTGCTCGCCCACGCCCGGCGCGAGCAGCGCGGCGCAGACCAGTGCGAGATGGACATAGGTGGCGGCCGTGAACGGGCTGTCGTCGGTCGCGCGTCGCGCCGGGCGGACCGGCGCAGAGGCCGGCAGCGGCGCCTTCACCAGGCGGGCAAAGGTGGACTCGACAATCAGCGCATACCCGAGCTGGCTGGCGAACATGGCTTTCAGGGCCGTGGCATGGCGCCGCACCAGATCCAGCTCGGCTGGCTGCCGGGCGGCGGTGAGAATGGGCGAGGACAGCAGGTACCGGGCGGCGATCCGCCGCTCGCCGGCATCAAGGCCGGCCGTCGAGACACGCGGGGCCGTCATACGGCGGCCTCCCGCTCGCCCGGCGCCCACTCCACTGGGCCCGCCCCCTCCGCGGTGCCCGACACTGACAGGCTCAGGCCGACGAAGGTCGTCGTTCCGTCGGAGCTGGTGACCACGGTGTCGAGCCCGGGCACGGCGCGCAGGCGCAGGCCGGCGTCGTGGTCGGTGGTTTCGTCGCGATGCCGGGCCAGCAACTCGGCCACCAGGTCGAGGAGCAGGTTGCGTGCGGCGGGTGAAATGGTCGCGCCGTGCAGGGAACCGGTGAGCGCGAGTTCAGCCGCGGCGGCCTGGCGCTGCTCGGCCTCGTGGCGTGCTTCGGCGGTCAGTCGGAGCCGGTCGGCGGTAGTGTCGGGAACACGGGACGTACGTCCGCGCATCGTGCGGTCGCCGCGTTCCCGCAGGGATACCGGGACGTGCACCGGATCGGCATTCCACCACGACGTCATGGGCCCGATGCGCGGATCGGGCTCGTCCGGGCCGAAGAGCAGGTGCCGGGAAGGATAGGCGCCGAACGTAGCCGCGTAGAGTCGGTGGGCGCCGTCGTCATCCGCCGCGGAGAACCAGCGGGCGAGCCGGAGGAAGTCGGCCCGCCGGGAAAAACCTGTCCCCGACGAGTCGAGCAGGCGCTTGGCGTTCGTGATCAGCTGGCCGAGGGCCTGCCCGGCCGCCGCGCGAAGCTGCTCTGGGCCCGAAGCGCCGTGGGCGTCATACCAGTAAGCGAGCTCTTCCCAGTCCGAGTGCGTCCTTCCCTGCGCTCGCTCGACAGGTGTGCCGTCCGGCAAGGTGAGCCCGGGCAACTGGGCCAGTGCCTCAAGCAGCGGATCGATCAGCTTCAGAATCAGTCCGATCCGGTGGGCGACCGCCGGGGCGTGCCGGTTGACGTCGGCGGTGATCAGGTCGATGTACACCAGCAGCAGTTCCTTGAATTGCGCGTATTCCTCGCCCCCGAGGTCGTAGCGGCTGAGGATGCCGGCCAGGTAGGCGTAGAAATCCCGGACGCTGTCGGTGAACAGGCGCTGGTTGCCGAATACCGTGGTGACCTCGCCGGCCAGGACATCGGCGTCGATCTCCTGGCGATCCAGCATTGCCAGGATGCGGTCGAGGGACTGGACGATCTGGCCGAGTAGCTCTCGCGCCACCTCGCGGGCGCCGTCGCTGGCGTGCAGGATGGCGACTGCCTCCCGATGCAGGCGTCCCCCGAGCTTGGACACCTGGTAGCGGGAACGGGAGCGGATGTACTCGGCGACCGTGCTCACCTTCGCGTCGCGCAGGGACGGCACGAGATTGCCCCAGGCGACGAGCTGCCGGCAGCGAGCCTCCACGATGTCGCGGTCGACGGTGCGGCCGCGCTCAGCGAGCTGGGTGGTTACCTCGGCGGCGGACAGATCGGTGAGCAGGGTGGCGGAGAACAGATCCATGATCGCCAGGTAGTCGGCGGACTCGTCAGCGGTCAGGTAGCGGAACAGGCCATGCCGGGAACCGTCCACCGGCGGCGTGACTGTGTCCGAAGGCTCCACAGCGCAAAGGCTAGAGGAGCCGGCCGACATTTCCGGGCCTACTCGCCGGATCCACGCCAGCGTGGCGCGGCTGGAGAGCATCCGCCTTCGCCGGACGGACCACGACATGCCGAAATGGCAGGAGCGGATATTCACCGGGCTGGCCCACAACTCCGGGTCACCGGCGGCGGATTTCCGCCTCCCCGCCGAACGTACTTTGTCGGTCGCGACCGGCATCGAAATCTAGCTCGTTGAGCCCAGCCCGTTAAGCAGAGCCTCGGCGCCCAGCGACCAGCGGCGGTCGACAGAAGCTCGGGATGTGCCCAGCCATCCGGCGGCCTCCTGAGCCGCGAGCCCTAGCGTCAGGCCGATCAGCACGTGGGCGATGTCGGTCGGGTCGCCCACGATGATGCCCGCGTCGACGCCGCGCCGTACCCGGTCGATGATGAACTCCCGGACCGAGGTGCCGGCCTCGATATCTTCTGGCCGGGGATCGAAATCGGCAAAGGGCCGTTCGAACATGACTTGAGCCAGTGCCGGGCGGTCCTGCATGAACGTGCGCAAGGCCGCGATGGTCTGCTGCAGGGCGGTTCGTTCGTCATCAGCCCGGACAGTCTGCTCGAGATGGCCTCGAAGCATCCGGAAGCCCTCGAAGAAAATGGCCCGGACCAGGCCGCCTTTGTCGCCGAACAGTTCGTACACCGCCGGTGTTGACGTCTGCGCGTCGTGCGCGACTCGCCGTGCCGTCAGCCCAGCGACACCATCTGTGGTGAGCACCGCCACCGCCGCGGACAGGACCCGGTCCCGCAAAACACTCGTGCGCTGCTTCTGCCGCGGCATTGACCAAAGTTATCGGAACGACGTCATGATTCACGTGACCGTCGCGGTCGTCACGGCAGCGTAATCAAGGTCGATCGCCACCCGGATCGCCGCGAGCGTTGTGTCCCTGGCGCGGAGTTTCGTCGCGGCGTGCGCGGCCAGGTCCAGCGTCCGCAGCTGTTCGGCGACCTCTCGCGCGGCCCCGGCTAGCTGCGTCTCGTCGACCAGGCGATCCAGGAACCCGGCCTCGACCGCGGCGTCCGGTGCGTGCACCTCGGCGTTCACCACGGCCCGGTTGAAGTGGGCCGGCGTGAGCCGCTGGCGGCAGATTTCGACGGCGGGGCGAGGCATGGTCAGTCCTATCGCGACCTCGTTGGCGGTGATCTTGTAAGGCCCGGCGGCGCCTACCCGGTAATCCCCCGACAGCAGCAGGAAGGCGCCCATCGCGATCGCGTGGCCCGTGCACGCGATCACCACGGGCCTCGGGAATGACAGCATCCGCGCGGCCAGCTCAAAACCGGCGCGCACCAGGTCGGCCGCCGCCTCCTCGTCGCCCGCGCGCAGCACGCGCAGGTCAAACCCGGCCGACAACACGCCGGGTCGTCCGGTGAGCACGACGACCGCGCCGTCGGCGGCGGCGCGGTCCAGGGCGTCGTCGATGTCCCGCAGCATCTGGCGCGACAGGACGTTCACCTTGCCGTCATCCAGCGTGACGGTAGCGATCGAGTCCTGCAGCTGATACGAGACCAGTCCGGTCATCGGGACTCCCCCTGTCACTAGTCCGGCTCTGTCGCTAGTCCGGTCATGCGGACTCCCTCAGTCGTGACAATGTTACGGAACATAGTTACACTTAACAAGCTCTGACGCTAGCCGTCGGGAGCCCGAGAGGAATGATGGCGGAATGGAAGACGCGGCGGTGCCTGTGGTCACTGCAACCAGCCACTGGCGCCACGACCTGATTGGGAGCCTGCGGTGCGCCAGTTGACGTTCCTCGCACCGGGGCGCTTGGAGTGGACCGAGGCACCGGACCCGCCTGTCTACGGCGACCACGGCGCGCTGATCAGGCCGCTCGCAGTGGCGCGCTGCGACCTGGACGCACGTATGGTCCTCGACGGGCTCTTTCCTGGCCCCTTCCCGGTAGGGCACGAGGTGGCCGGCGAGGTGGTCGAGGTGGGTTCCGCCGTGCGGAGGCATCACCCCGGTGACCGGGTGCTGGTGCCGTTCCAGCCTTCCTGCGGGACGTGCCGGGCATGCTGCGAGCAGCGTTTCGCCGCGTGCCAGACCTACCGTGCGCGAGCCGGCGCCGCGTTCGGATTCGGCGCGGCCGGTGGCGGCCACGGCGGCGCTGTCGCCGACCTGCTCGCCGTCCCTCATGCCGATCACCTGCTGGTTCCCGGCCCGCCCGGGATCGCGGCTGAGGTCCTGTGCACGCTGCCCGATAACGTCACCGACGGTTACCGTGCCATCGCGCCGTACCTGGCGGCCCGGCCTGGTGCCGACGTCCTCGTCGTCGGTGGTGCTGCCGCCTCGATCGGCCTGTATGCGGTCGCCGTCGCCGTCGCGCTGGGCGCTGGGAACGTCCGCTACATCGATTCCGACGAGCAGCGCTGCCGGGTGGCCGGTCAGCTGGGCGCCGTCGTCGAGCGCCACGACGGGCCGTGGCCGCGCCGGTTCGACCGCGCGGCCATCACCGTCTGCAATACTGACGATCCGGCGGGGCTGGCTGCGACGCTACGCTCGACTGACGACTACGGTGTGTGTACGAGCACGGCGATCTTCTTCGGCCCGCCGCCGGCGCTGCCGCTGCTCGAGCTTTACACCAAGGGGATCACACTGCACTTGGCGCGGGCGGACTCCCGCCGCTACGTCCCGGCGGTAATAGACCTGCTCACCGACGGCAGGCTGCATCCGGAGGTGGTGACGAGCACGGTCGCCGGGTGGGCTGATGCTGCCGAGGCGTGGCTGGCTCCCGGAACCAAGCTCGTGCTCACCCGTGGGTAACGGTCATGACGCAGACCAGGCGCCACGCGGGCGGCACTCTCCCCGCTGATCTAACAAGCTTCGTGGGGCGCCGTCAGGCGGCCGCTGAGATAAAGCGCGCGCTGTCCGCGTCGCGACTGGTGACGCTCATCGGGGTCGGCGGGGTCGGCGTGGTCGGCAAGTCCCGGCTGGCGCTGCATGTCGCGCACGAGCTCCGGCGGCCTTTCCCCGATGGCACCTGGCTAGTCGAGCTGGCCGCGGTGCACGATCCCGCGCTCGTGCCGCGCGCCGCCGCGGCGGCCCTGGGACTGCTGGGAAGCTCGGCCAGGGAGCCGGAAGCGAGCCTGACCGACTACCTCGCCGACGCCAGCGCGACGATCGTGCTGGACAACTGTGAGCACGTGCTGGACGCGGCCGCCCGGTTGGTGACCACGCTACTGTCCGCCACTTCGCGAGTGCGCGTGCTGGCTACTAGCCGGGCGCCGCTGGGCGTGGGGGCCGAGCAGGTGTGGCCGCCACCTACAGGGTCCGGGAACTTGATGCCCTCCGCGGCGATCCCGATGAGGTGCGGGCCCGCCTGTCCGAGCACATCCCGCTGCGCAGGTACGGCGAGCCCGAGGAGTTCGGCCGGGCGGCCGCGTTCTTCCTGTCTCCCGCCGCGTCCTACATCACGGGCGCGATGATCCCGGTTGACGGCGGTGCCATCAGCTCGATCTGAGCATCCAGTAACGGGCCAGGCCAGCCAGGACCAAGCTGTTATCAGCTGAATCATGACCATGTCGTTCATATTCGCTTATTTGGCTGTGTTGTACAATCGGGCTATGACTGCCGAAGAGATTGAACCAGTCAATCAGGCCGGGGTGCTGGAAATACCCGCTTCCGAAGCCAGGTCCAGGATCTCCGAGCTTCTCGACGCGGTCGCGGACGGTGAATTCGTCTACCTCACCCGGCGGGGAAGGCGAGTCGCGGCACTCATGCCCGCCGATATCGCCGAGAACTACGAGAAGATCGAGGACGAGTACTGGTCACGACGCGCTGATGAGGCCCGGGCGCGGCTAGCCACGGGCGAAGACGAGCTCATCCCATTCGACCAGCTGGTGGCCGAGGCGGAGGGACCGCGTAGCCAGGGATGACGTACCGCGTCGAAGTCTCCCGCCGTGCCGCCAAGGCGGTTACCAGCCTGGATAAGCCGACGCGGCGGAAGGTTCTGCTGGCGATAGACGCGCTGTCCGGTAACCCCCGCCCTCCAGGATGCCGGAAACTGACCAGCCAGGAAGCGTGGCGTATCCGGATCGGCGATTACCGCATCGTGTATGAGATCCACGACCAGGTGCTCCTCGTGATCGTGGTGGACGTGGGGCATCGCCGGGAGATCCACAGATAGCGCACCCATCCGCCCGGGCGGCGGCGCGCTCGGAATGGGGTTGGTGGCGCAGTCGCTCCCGGCGACGATGAACCAGCTGGAGAGGTTCTTCTAGCCCGGCTCCACGGCCAGCGGCTCGCCGAAGGCCATGTCGGTGGCCGGCCGCTGGCTGACCGCGGCGTCCGGACGACGACCACCTGGCCCGCCAAGGCGCGGGCCAGCGGCTCGAACATCCCGGGTGAGCAAATGGTCCCCGGTAGCGCGACCACCACGGCCTCTGCTTGCACGCGGCGACCCAGCCCGCCCCCCAGCGGGAAGGTGCAAGGCCAGGGCCTCACCTTTTCTTATGCCGAACGATCCAGCCATCCCGTGATGCTACGGGCTAGCGCGGCCATGGGGAGCGAGCCGTGGTCCAGGACAGCGGCGTGAAAGGCGGGCAGGGAGAACGCCGGGCCTAGGCGCCGCTCGGCATCCTCCCGGATCCGGAGGATCTCCAGCTTGCCGGTGAGGTAGGCGAGGGCCTGTCCCGGCATCACCACGTACCGGTCGATCTCGGCCGCGAGGAACTCCGGTGGCATGGGGACGTGCTCCACACCGAACTCGAGGGCCCGCTCCCGGCTCCAGCCGAAGGCGTGGATACCGGTGTCCACCACCAGCCGGGCGGCCCGCATCAGCGACGCGCTGATCGAGCCGAGCACGCCGCGGTCGTCGGCGTACAGCCCGGCTTCCTCGGCCAGTTGTTGTCCCATCCGGTACCTGCGGTGGGGCGCTCGGTGTTGAACCAGAACGTCCCGGGTCGGCCGCCGTCCAGGTGGGGCGGGGTGTAGTGCGGCGCCGCGCCGCTCACGGCGACGACCTCCGGCATGGGCGTCACGTCGCACGGCGGCGGAAGGGGTTCCGGGAAAAACTCCGGCGCCCGTGCCTCGGCCCGCTTCACCGCGACCGCCGCCTGGCGGATGGCCTCCTCCGGCGGGATCTTCCCGGCCGAGTCCCGCAGTACCGCGAACACCTCATCCAGCCCGGAAAGCCCCAGCCCGGCGCCCAGCTCCACGGCCCGGGCCTCCAGCGCGGCGATCTGATCCAGGCCGATCTGATGCAGGTCTCCCGGGGACAGCGGCAGGGTCGTGTAGATCCGGACCGACCGGGCGTAATCGACGTCGCCGCCAGGTAGGTAGACCAGTCCGGCCTGCTCGGACGGCCGGGCCCGCGGGAGCAGCTTGGGTGGCCGCCTCCGTCGTGCAATCGAGCGTGACCGAATCCGCCGGCGTAAGTTGCCCGCGTGCGATCGCGCCGGCCTCCTGGAGGAACTGTTCGACCTCGGCGCGCCAGGCTTGCTCGCCCGGCTCGCTCGCGTCCGGGACCAGGTCGTCGTACCCGGGAACGCCGTACATGGTGGCAGAGAAGGGATTGTGTTCGAGCCAGCGCTGGTGGAAGCGGTCGGCTAGGTCACGTACTGGGTCATGAGACCTTCCGTGATCGGTCATGATCTTCCTGTTGAAACTCCGGCGGGCCTGCTCAGCCGAGCTTAAAGTGCGACCGGCAGGCGCCGCTGCCACATCAGGATCTAATGACTGAAACTGCGGCCGAACGTCGCGGATGGATACGTTCGGCCCCGGCGGGCCCGTCCGGCCGCCTGCGGCCGGCACGGCTACGATGATCGCAGCCGAAGTACTGTATACAGAACTCTTCAGCAGGCCATCCGCGGTCTGAGTGGCGACTACCTGGGCTGGCTAAGGATCATGCCTGATACCGATCCCCTGCGGGTCACCGTGCTGGTGAACGGTCGGCGCGAGGAGGTCCGCACCGAGCCGGACACCGCGCTGTTGTACGTGCTGCGGAACCATCTCGGGTTGACGGGCACCCGCTTCGGGTGCGGTCTTGGCTCGTGCGGCGCCTGCCTCGTGCTCGTCGACGGCTGTCCCGCCTATTCGTGCGACACGCCTATGTGGGCGGTGCAGGACCGGGAAGTTACGACCGTAGAGGGACTGGGCACATCCGGTCGGCCGCACCCCGTCGCGCAGGCGATCGTCGCCGGGCAGGCCGCACAGTGCGGTTTCTGCATCTCGGGCGTGGTGATCAGTGCCGCCGGACTGCTGGCTACCAGCGACGACCCCAGCGAGGAGGAGGTGCGTGCGGCGCTGGACCGCAACTTGTGCCGGTGCGGCGCGCAGAACCGGATCGTACGCGCCGTGCTCGCCGCCGCGTCCGGCCTACGGGCCAGCCGGGAGAGTGACTGATGGCGACGTCACGCGAAGCCGGGACGGCGCTGCCGCCGTCGCTCGTGGCCAATCCCCGTCTCGGAGACTGGCTGCGCGTCCTGCCGGGCGGCGTGGTGGAGGTGCGTTCGGGCAAGGTAGAGCTCGGCCAGGGTGTGCTCACCGCGCTAGCGCAGGTCGCCGCCGAAGAGCTCGACATCGATGTTGGCCGGGTCCGCATGGTCGCGGCCGTGACCGGCGTCAGCCCTGATGAGGGCTATACGGCGGGCAGCATGTCGATCCAGCAGTCGGGTGCCGCCCTCCGGGTCGCCGGTGCCGAGGCCAGGGCGATCTACCTCGGTGTCGCCGCCGCCCGGTGGAACGTGCCCGCTGGCGTGCTCGCTGTTCAGGACGGCACCATTACCGCACCGGACGGACGGACTACGAGTTACTGGGAACTGGCGGACGACGGGCTGCTGGACCGCCCGGCCGCAGGCCGGGCCGAGCCCAAGGCGGCGTCGGATTACCGGATCGTCGGCACCAGCGTTCCGCGGGTGGACCTGCCCGACAAGCTGGCCCCGCGGCCCCGTTTCGTTCACGACATGGCGCTCGACGGGATGCTGTACGGCCGGGTCGTCCGGCCCCCGTCCCGCGGCGCCACGCTGCTCACCACCGGGCTCGACGTCGGCGCGGAACCGGCGGTGGCGCTGCCCGGAGTCGTGACCGTCGTACGGGACGGGAGTTTCCTGGGCGTGATCGCCGAACGGGAAGAGGTGGCGCTGCGCGCCGCCGACCTGCTACGGGCCGAAGCGAAGTGGCAGGAGCAGCCCACGCTGCCCGATGAGGACAGTCTGCCCGCGTTCCTGACCTCCGCGCCCGCCGAGACCAGCGTCCTGGCCGAATCCGCCCCTCCCGCCAGCGCGCCGCGGAGATCTGCCGCGCGCTCGCACGAGGCCGCCTACCACCGGCCTTACCTGGCGCACGCGGCCATGGGACCGTCCAGCGCGACGGCGCTGGCCAGGCCCGTGCTGGCCAGTACTGGGCCGGCCGGGAACGGGACAACTCAGGGCGGCGTCCGGCTGGAGGTCTGGACGCACAGCCAGGGCGTGTACCTGCTGCGCCGTGAGCTGGCCCGGGCGCTGCAGCTGACCGAGGAACAGGTGCGTGTCCGGCATGTCGAGGGTGCAGGCTGTTACGGTCACAACGGCGCCGACGACGCCGCCATGGACGCGGCCCTGCTCGCCCTGGCCGTGCCCGGCCGGCCGGTGCGGGTGGTCTGGTCGCGGGCCGACGAGCTTGGCTGGGAACCCTACGGGCCGGCCGCCGTGGTCCGCATCGCCGCCGAGGTCGACGCACGTGGTGACGTGCTGTGCTGGCAGCACGAGATCTGAGGCAACGGCCACGTGACCCGACCCGGTTTCGGCCGCTCGATCGGGCTGCTCGCGGCGAGCCACCGCGACGGCGGCGAGCCGATCGAGGCGGCGGCGGAGCCGCCGCTGGAGCGGGGTGGCGGAGCCGGCCGGAACGCTGTGCCAGGCTACGCGTTTCCTTCTTACCGGGTGGTGAATCACCGGCTGTCGGTGATGCCGCTGCGGACCTCTTCGCTGCGCTCGCTCGGCGGCTTCGTCAACGTGTTCGCCATCGAGTCGTTCATGGACGAACTCGCCGAGGCGGCTGGCCGCGATCCGGTCGAATACCGTCTCGCCCAGCTGGCGGACCCCAGAGGCCGGGCGGTGATCGAGGCGGTCGTCCGGCGGTCGGGCTGGGCCGATTGGTCCGCGTCCGGGTCGTCCCGATCCGCCGGCCACGGCATCGGCTATGCCCGTTACAAGAACAGCAGCGCCTACTGCGCGGTCGTCGCGGAGGTGGAGGCCGTCTCCGAGGTGCGGGTACGCCGCCTGACCATCGCCGTCGACGCCGGCCTGGTGGTCAACCCCGACGGTGCCGAGAACCAAGTCGAGGGCGGCGCGATCCAGGCGACCAGCTGGACGCTGAAGGAACGCGTGCGCTTCAACCGTCTTACCGTTACCAGCGACACGTGGGACAGCTATCCGATTCTGCGGTTCTCTGAGGTGCCCGCGGTGGAGGTGGAGTTCTTGCCCGGGAACGGGAATCCGCCGTTGGGCGTGGGAGAAACCGCACAGGGTCCCACCGCTGCCGCCATCGGCAATGCCCTCCGCGACGCCCTCGGTGTCCGAGTGCGAACGCTGCCGCTCACCGAGCAGCAGATCGTCGCCGCGATGCCAGACTGATCCGGCGGCATGAGTCGGCTGAGGAATGCGAATGCGGGCGCGGTGGAGATGGTCGCTTCGTCCCGGATAGCCAGCGCCGCGGAAAAGAGGAACTATTTAGCTATGTCGATCGCCATCACCGAAGAGCACCGGGCCCTCGCGCAGACCGTCGCCGGCCTTCTGACCAAGCATCAGTCCCGCGCTGAGGCCCGCAGCCTGCTCGGGGCCGAGGCGGTCGCGCGGCCGGCCTTCTGGGCCGAGTTGAGCGGCCTCGGCCTGCTCGGGCTGCACATTCCGGAAGAACATGGCGGCTCGGGCTTCGGGCTGGCCGAAACGCTGGTCGTGGCCGAGCAGATGGGCCGGTACCTGGCCCCGGGGCCGTTCGTCCCGACCGTGATGGCCAGCGCCGTGCTGGCCGCGGCCGGGCCCGATGACCTGCAGAAGCGGCTGCTGCCGGCGCTGGCTGACGGTAGCGTGATCGGCGCGGTCGCACTGGGCGGCGAGGTGAGGCAGGCCGACGGCGCCGCGACCGGGACGGTCGGCGTCGTGATCAGCGGCCACCTGGCGGACGTGCTGCTGGTCCCGGCGGGTGATGACGTGCTGGTGATCGAGAAGTCGGCCGGCGGGGTCCGGGCCGAGGTGCCCGCCAATCTGGACCAGAGTCGGCGTGCCGCCAGGGTCCGGCTCGACGCGGCGCCCGCGACGGTGCTGCCGGGCGCGCGCCGGCTGCTGACCGGCGTGGCCCGGGCGGTGCTCGCGGCGGAGGCGGCCGGCGTCGCCCGCGAGACCACCGACCAGGCGGCCGAGTATGCCAAGGTCCGCGAGCAGTTCGGCCGCCCGATCGCGACCTTCCAGGCGGTCAAGCACCACTGCGCGAACATGCTGGTGGCGGCCGAGCTAGCGGCGGCCGCCAGCTGGGATGCGGGCCGGGCCGGGCTCGGCGGCGGCGATCAGCTCAGCTACACCGCGGCCATCGCGGCGGCCCTGGCCGTCCCCGCCGCGGTCGGCAACGCCAGCCTGAACATCCAGGTGCACGGCGGGATCGGGTTCACCTGGGAGCACGACGCGCACCTGTACCTGCGCCGGGCCACGGCGATCGCCGCCGTGGTGGACACCGAGCAGGCGGCGATCGAGGTTACCGATCTGGTCCGCCGCGGCGTGCGCCGGGCGGCCGCGATCGAGCTGCCGGCCGAGGCTGAGCCGATCCGGGCGGTGATCGGGCCAGACGTGGCCCGGCTGCGCGACCTGGCCGGCCAGGCCAGGAAGCAGGCGCTGATCGAGACCGGCTACGTGATGCCGCACTGGCCGAAGCCGTGGGGCCGGGACGCGTCCGCCATCGAGCAGCTCGTGATCGAGCAGGAGTTCGCCGCGGCTGGGATCAAGCGGCCCAGCTACGGCATCACCAGCTGGGTCATCCTGACCCTGATCCAGTACGGCCGCCCGGACCAGGTAGCACGCTGGGTCCCCCCGGCGCTCAACCAGGACGTGATCTGGTGCCAGCTGTTCAGCGAGCCGGGCGCCGGGTCCGACGCGGCGGGCATCAAGACCAGGGCGACCAGGGTGAAGGGGGATGGGCCAGGGGGTACGGGGGGCGGGAGCCCCCCGTACACGGAGAAGGTGGGTGGGGGCTGGCGGATCAACGGCCAGAAGGTCTGGACCAGCGGCGCGCACCTGGCCAGCTTCGGCCTGGCCACGGTGCGGACGAACCCGGACGCGCCCAAGCACGAGGGCATCACCACGATGGTGATCGACATGCACGCGCCCGGCGTCACCGTCCGGCCGCTGAAGATGCCGACCGGGAACTCGGAATTCAACGAGGTCTTCTTCGACGACGTGTTCGTACCCGACGCCGACGTGGTCGGTCCGGTCGACGCCGGCTGGACCGTGGCGCGCGCGACGCTCGGCAACGAGAGCGTCAGCATCGGCGGCGGCGACGGCGGCATGGTGATGCCGGGTGCGGCGTTCATCGCCCCGCTCGACGCGCACCCGGAACGGCTGGCCGGCGGGGCCGGACGGGTCGGCAGGCATATCTCCCGCACGCAGGCGCTCGGCGTGCTGAACCAGCGCAGTGCCCACCGGGCGGTGGCGGGTGCCGGTCCCGGACCGGAAGGCAACATCGCCAAGCTGGTGCTGTCCGAGCTCGGCCACGAGACGGCCGCGATCATGGCCGAACTCGCGGGTCCGGACGCGGCGTTCCTGGCCGGTGACGGCGCGATGGCGGCCACCCTGGTGCTGATGAGCCGGGCCATGTCGATCGCGGGCGGCACGTCGGAGATCAAGCGGAACCAGATCGCCGAGCGGATTCTCGGCCTCCCCCGTGACCCGCTCATCAGGTAGAGGCACCGTCGGGGATCCCGCGGGCCCGGCTCGCGGCGGCCGCCACCACCGCACAGACAGGAACAGCCCGATGAAAGTGCAGATCAATCCCGAGCTCTGCCAGGGGCACGGCCGCTGCTACGACCTCGCCCCCGGCCTGTTCAGAGATGACGACGAGGGCTACGGGCAGGTCCTCGGCGACGGCGCCGTGCCGCCGGAGGCGGAGCGCGACGCGCGCCTGGCGGTTCTCAACTGTCCCGAACACGCGGTCGAGCTCGTCGAGGAGGGGTGACATGGCCGTCGATGACCGCTTCACCCAGGACTTCCGGGAGGCTGGCGAAGACGAGACAGTCGGCACGCGCAGCGAGATCATCACCGGCCCGGTCTCGGACTGGGCGACCGACTTCTCCCACCTCGAGCCGGAGTGGTCCGCCGATCCCTACCCGATCCAGGACGACCTGCGGCAGCGCTGCCCGATCGCCCACACCGAGCGGTTCGGCGGCGCCTGGCTGCCGACACGCTATGACGACGTCGCGGCGATCGCCTATGACACCGAGCGCTTCTCCTCGCGGTCGATCATCTTGAGCAACTTCCGGCCGTCTCGTGAGCTGGCGCCGATCGGCGGCTCGCCGCCGATCTCCTCCGACCCGCCGTTCCACCACGACGCGCGCAAGCTGCTGCTGCCCGCGTTCACCAAGAAGGCCGTCGCCATGCAGGAACCGGCGACGAGGGCGTTCTGCCACTCGCTCATCGACTCGTTCGAGGGGCGGGACGTGGTGGACGCGGCCTATGACTACGCGCAGCACATCCCGGTGCGCGTCATCGCCAACATGCTCGGCTTCCCGCCGGAGGACGGGCCGCAGTTCCGCGAGTTCGTCGAGGATCTCCTCGAAGGCATCAACCTGCCGCCGGATGAGCGCATCGAGCGCGTCTCGCGGCTGTTCGACTACCTGTTCGCGCAGGTCCACGACCACCTGGACCAACCGCGTGACGACCTTACGACCTACCTGATCAACGCAGAGCTCGACGGCTCCAAGCTCGACCCGGCCCATGTCTGCGGCACGATGGCCCTGCTGCTCATCGCCGGCATCGACACGACGTGGAGCGCCATCGGCGCGTCATTGTGGCACCTGGCGAAGACCTCCGGCGACCGCGAGCGCCTCGTCGCCGAACCCGGACTGCTGCCGACCGCGACGGAGGAGTTCCTCCGGGCCTACGCGCCGGTCACGATGGCGCGGCTGGTCAAGGAGGATATGCACTGGCACGGCGTGGACATGAAGGCCGATGACTGGATCCTGCTGTCGTTCCCGGCGGCCAACCGCGACCCGGCGCAGTTCGACCGGGCAGGCGAGGTCGTCATCGACCGCCAGGCCAACCGGCACGCCGCCTTCGGCCTGGGCATCCACCGCTGCGTGGGTTCGCACCTGGCGCGGATGGAGCTTCGGGTCGCCCTCGAGGTCTGGCTCGAGCGGATCCCGGCGTTCACTCTGGCCGACCCCGGCGCGGTGACCTGGTCCGCGGGTCAGATCCGCGGACCGCGCGCGCTTCCGCTCCGGATCGGCTGACCGTGGCCGCAGGCAGCGGCTCGGCGGGCGTCTCGGGCACGCCCTTGGGAGCCTGCTGCTTCATGTGGCCGAACATGTAGCCCGCCACCCGCCGCATCTGGATTTCCTCGGCGCCCTCGGTGATGCGGTACCGGCGGTGGTGACGGTAGATGTGCTCGAAGGGCTGGTGCCGCGAGTAGCCCAGGCCACCGTGCACCTGCATGGCGCGGTCGGCGGCGTCACAGCACAGCCGGTTGGCCACGAAGTTGCACATGGAGACCTTGTCGGACTGGGACAGCGGCCCGTACTGATCCATGCCCCACGCCGTCTTGTGGATGAGCGCCCTGAGCATCTCGCACTGCGTCTGCAACTCGACCAGCGGGAACTGGATCGCCTGGTTGCTCGCGAGCGGCTTGCCGAACGGCGCTCTGGTCTTGGCGTACTCCACCGAGCGGTCGACGCAGAACTGCGCGGCGCCCAGGCTGGAGGCAGCCTGGCGGATGCGGTTCTCGTTGAAGAAATGCTGGACCACCGCCAGGCCCCGGCCCTCGCCGCCGAGTATGGCGGTGTCGGGACCCGCACGCCGGTGAGCGAGACACGCGCGTGATCGGTGGGCATGTTGAAGGTCCACAGGTACTCCTCGACCGTGAAGCCGGCGGCGTCGACCGGGACGAGGAACCCGGTGATGCCCTCGCCGCTGCCCGGCGTCCCGCTGGTCCGGGCGAAGATGAGGTCGTGGGAGGCGGTGTGGACGCCGGTGTTCCAGGTCTTCTCGCCGTTGATGACCCACTGGCCCCCGTCGCGCGCCGCGTGGGTCTCCATGTACGTCGCGTCGCTGCCGTGCTCGGGCTCGGTGATGCCGAACGCGAAGTGACGCCGGCCGGCGGCGAGGTCGTCGACCCACTCCTGGCGCTGCGCGGCGCTGCCGTAGTGCAGCATCAGCAGCAGCGCGACGTTGTTACCCACGATCGCGTGCTCGTTCTGGAGATCGCAGTGCAGGCCGAGGCCCTTGCTGGCCAGGTGCTCGCGGATGACCGCCATGCCGAGGTTGGTCCCGTCCCGGCCGCCGTATTCCTTCGGGAACGCATACCGGTAGTGGCCGGCCGCGTCGGCCCGCCGCCGGGCCTCGGCGAGCAGCGCCTCCCAGTCGCGGCTGGGCAGCCCGCCGCGGTCCCAGTCGGTTCTGGCGTCCTCCCGGCGGTGGTCGAAGAACCGGATGTTGTCGTCCTGCTGCTCGAGCGGCTTGATCTCGCGCTCGATGAACTCGTCGAGTTCTTCCAGGTACTGCCGCAGGTCCTCGGGCAGATTGAAGTCCACGTCCTCGTCTCCTTCGGTGCTCCGGACCGGGGCTCATCCGGGTCGGGCCAGGTGGCCGGGGTTGGCGACCGCGAGCTTGTCGATGGTCGTGGCGCGGACCGCCGTGATGACATCGTCGAAGCGGTGATCGAGCGACTCGTCGCGGATGGCCGCGCAGAGCTCGGCATCGTCGGCGCAGCCGAGAGCGGCGAGCCTGGCCCGGTGGTCGCGCGCGTGCCCGGCGGCGAGCATGGCCTCGCGCTCGGCGATCCGCAGCGCGTTCGCCGCGACCCGGGCATGAAACGCCAGGGCCGGTTCGGTCACGGCGACCTCGGTGGCGAGGAACTCCCGGACCGCGCGGAGCAGGCCGGGACCGGTCGGCCGGTCGTGGGGTGCCGTGGCCGGCCCCAGGGTGTCCTCCAGGGCGTCGGTCTCGCGTCCCCGACGGAGTCACCAGGCACGCCTGATCTCTGAACCGGAGCAGGCTGCGGTGCGTTGTGGATGACAGGAGCTGGCTGGAATGCGGCAGAGCGCCGGAGAGGGACGTGACGGCCGTGGGCAGGCATCGGCGGGGCAAGACGAGCAGCTGGCTGCAGCGAAGACTGCGGGTCGCGGGAGCGGTGCTGCTGGCCGTGTCCGCCGGTATCCACCTGGACCTGTACCTGCCCGGATACCGGTCGATCCCCACGATTGGCTGGCTGTTCCTGCTGCAGGTCATCCTGGCATCTGTCCTAACGGTAGCAGCGCTGGTGACGCGCAGCTGGCTAGCCGCCGCCGCGAGTGCGGTGTTCGCGCTGCTCACGCTCAGCGCCTACCTGCTGGCGGTGTGGGTCGGGCTGTTCGGGTTCAAGGAGGTCCGCACGAGGGCGGGGATCGCCGCTGGGCTGATCGAGGTGGCCGCCTTCGCGGTGCTGGCCCTGGCCGCGATCGCCGCGGGTCCCGCGCGTGCGGCCGACGGGCCGGCCAGCCCGGACGCCCGGATGCTGGCGCGGGTGCAGGCAGCGGTGTCGATGGTGATCCCCGCGGTCGGCGCCGTCTCGGTGGCTGCCTTGACCCTGCTCGGCGTCGCGGTGGCCAACGCGGGCGGCCCACCTGCGGCCGCTGCGGCCGGCACCGGGGTTACCTTGAAGACCGTGAAGATCAATGGTGACACCGTGCTCACCAACGCCGATGGCCTCACACTGTACTGGTTCGCCCCTGACACCCCGGTGATCTCCAGATGCACTGGGTCGTGTACCGCCTACTGGCCGCCGCTTACCGGTCATCCCAAAGCCGAGCCAGGCGTCACGGGCAAGCTCGGATTCATCAAACGGCCCGGCGGCGGTCTGCAGGCGACCTACGACGGCCATCCTCTATACACCTATATCGGCGATCGCGCCCCGGGCCAGGCGAACGGCAACAACCTCAACCTCAACGGCGGCCTCTGGTATGAGGTCCGCGTGTCGGGGTGAGTCGCTCGTGCCGGCCGCCTACACAGTCCGTACCTTCGATGGTCGCGGGTTCGATGGTCTTATTACCGCAGCTCACGGCCTAGGGATGCACGCCAAAAGCCTGCGTCCTCGACGACCGGCCCCGGCTGCCTAAACGAGGTCGGGAAAGAAGATCTTGATTTCCCGCTCAGCGGACTCCGGCGAGTCGGATCCGTGCACGATGTTCTGCTGTACTTCCAGCGCGTGGTCTCCGCGGATGGTGCCCATCGAAGCGCGAATCGGATCGGTGGAGCCGGCCAGGAGGCGGAACGCCTCGATCGCCCGTGGCCCCTCCGCGACGAGCGCCACCAGCGGCCCTGAGGTGATGAAGTCGACGAGCTGGCCGAAGAACGGCCTGACCGAATGTTCCGCGTAGTGGAGCTCAGCCGTGTCCCTGTCAAGCGTGCGCAGGTCCATCGCCACGATCCGCAATCCCTTGCCTTCGATCCTGGACAGGACATCGCCGATGAGCCCTCGCCGCACGCCGTCGGGTTTGACCAGGATCAAGGTACGTTCAGTCACGAATGCTCCTCCTCACGGTGGCACGGCGAGCCGATTACGCCGTCGATCTAGTCGGATCAGACGCCTCGGAAGGTCGGCTGGCGTTTTTCGGCGAAGGCTTTGAGGCCTTCGAGATAGTCGCTGCTGTCGTAGGCCTCCCGCCGCAGGCCCTGGATGCGTTCGTATACTTGCGCCGCGATGGGCTGGTAGTCGGTAAGGACACGGAGCTGTTCTTTGATGACCGCTATGGCCATCGGCGACTTCGACGCCATCGTCGTGGCCAGCTCGAGGGTGAACTGCTCGAGCTCGGCCGATCCCACCAGGTGGTTGACTAGCAGCCACTCTTTGGCTTGCCGGGCGTCGACGGGCGCGGCGGTGAAGAACATTTCCTTGATGACGTTGCTGGGCAGCCGTCCGACGAAATGCAGCAGCCCGGTGGTGTTGTACGGCAGTCCCAGGTTCGCGGCCGTGATGGCGAACGTCGCCGTCTCGTCAGCCACGACCAGGTCGCAGCTGAGCACCAGGTCGAGTGCTCCGCCCCACACCGAGCCGTGCACCATGGCGATGACCGGAGCCGGGAAGGCGCGGATGGCGCGGAGCATCTGCCCGAGCGGGTCGTTGTAGGCCAGCGGGTCGCGCCGGCCCCGAGGAAGCTCGCGGATGTCATGGCCCGCGGACCAGACCCGCAGTCCCGCCGCGGCGCGGAGCACGGCGGCACGCACGCTCTGGGCGCGCAGGCTCTCCAGCGCGGTGACGATGCCATTGGCCATCCAGGCGCTGATGGCGTTGCGCCTGCGCTGGTCGTCCAGGGTGATAACGCCAACGGGCCCGACTACCTGTGTCCGGACGGCGGCCGCGAGGCCGTCAGCCCCAGCTTGGACGGCCGCCACGCCTTCCTCCTGGCGCGGCGCGGGCTGCTCGCCCGGCGCCCCGCCTTCCCCGCCAGCCAGGGCCACGTACGTGCGGACCAGCGCGTCCTTCCCCGCGCCGAGGATGGCGTGCACCAGCCCGAGCGCCTCGATCCGCTGCTCGTCGGCCAGGGCGCCGGCCACCTCGTGCCAGAGCACCTCCTCCAGCACGTTAAATGCCCTCCCGGCCTCGGCGATGTCCAAGCCGGCCCCGAAGCGGTCCGCCGCGACCTGCCGGGACGCCGCAACGACCGGTTCCGTATGGCCCTCGTGCACGCACTGGACGACGAGCCCGAACAGGTGCCGCACGTAACGACGGCACTCCGCCGCGCTCGATGCCTGCTCGTACCCGTGCTGGCGCGGTTCGAGCGCGGCCACCGCCTCGTCGACCACCCGATCCTCGGCGCTGGCCAGGACTGCTGACGTCTCCACGACCGGTACCTCCGTTTCCTGACCATCTCCCGGCTATCCCCAGGCGGTGTACCCGGCCCTGGGCATCGCCGAAGAGGCAGTCGCACCAACGAAACCACGACGGGTAATCGTCCGCTAGCCCTCAAGCCGCCCGGGTCGGCTCGGATGGCATAGATTCGGTTCATGACGCCTGAAGGACCGGAGCCGCGGGCCCGGTGGGTCGGTAACACGCTGGCCGAGTTCGAGCGGGACCTTGCTGACAACTTGTGTTACGAGCGGGGCACGACGGCGGAGTCGGCGAGCGCCCAGGACGCCTACTGGACGCTGGCGGTCACGGTCCGCGACCGCCTGGCGGACCGCCGGGTCAGGACGGCCAGGGCGAACTATATGGCCAACCCGAAGTTCGTCTATTACCTGTCGGCGGAGTACATGCTGGGGCGCCAGCTGCGCCAGAACGCGCTGTACACCGGCACCGCCGACCTCGCCCGCCAGGCCGTTGCCGCCTCCGGTTACTCCCTCGCGGAGCTGGAGGATCTCGACGTTGAGCCCGGGCTGGGGAACGGGGGGCTTGGCCGGCTGGCCGCCTGCCTGCTCGACTCCCTGGCCACCCTGGACGTGCCGGCGGTGGGCTACGGCATCCGGTATGAGTTCGGGATCTTCAAGCAGGCCTTCGAAGATGGCCACCAGGTCGAGCTTCCCGATGACTGGACCTTCTACGGCAACCCGTGGGAGTTCCCCGCTCCCGATGACCTCCAGGTCGTCGGGTTCTACGGCCACACCGAGGCCGTGGACGACGACCAAACAGGGCTGCGGGCCCGCTGGGTGCCGGGGGAGATGGTGCGCGGCGAGCCCAGCCACATGCTGGTCCCGGGCTACGGCACCGAGACGGTCAACATCCTCCGGCTGTGGCGCGCCCGGGCCGGCCGGGAGTCGTTCGACCTGGGCCTGTTCAACGCCGGCCGCTACGCGGAGGCCGTCGAGGCGCAGATGCGCTCGGAGAACCTCACCAAGGTGCTGTACCCCAGCGACAGCACCGAGGCTGGCCGGGAGCTGCGGCTCAAGCAGCAGTATTTCCTGGTCTGCTGCTCGCTGCGGGACATCATCCGCCGGTTCCGGTTCCGGAACAGCGACTGGGAGGCGTTCCCGGGCAAGGTCGTCATCCAGCTCAACGACACCCACCCGGTGCTGGCGATCCCCGAGCTCATGCGGCTGCTGGTGGATGAGAACGGGGTCGGCTGGGAGCAGGCCTGGTCCATCACCCGCCGCACCTTCGCCTACACCTGCCACACCTTGCTGCCCGAGGCCCTGGAGACCTGGCCGGTGCCGATGTTCGGGCGGCTGCTGCCCCGCCACCTGGAGATCATCTACGCCCTCAACCGCTCCTTCCTGGAAGAGCTGCGCGCCCGGCGTCCGGGCGATGAGGAGCGCGTCGCCCGGATGTCGCTGATCGCCGAGGGCCCCGAGCACCGGGTCCGGATGGCCAACCTGGCCGTTGTCGGCAGCTTCGCGGTCAACGGCGTGGCCGAGCTGCAGTCACGGCTGCTGGCCGCCACGACGTTGCGCGACTTCGCGGACCTGTGGCCGGAGAAATTCCTGAATGTGACGAACGGCGTCAGTCCGCGCCGGTTCCTCCGGCTGGCCAACCCCCGCCTGTCCGGCCTGATCACCGCCCGGCTGGGAGACCAGCGGTGGCTGACCGACCTGGACCGGCTGGCCGAGCTCGAGGCCTTCGCCGACGATGAGGAGTTCCGGGCGCAGTGGCGCGAGGCGAAGCGGCAGAACAAGATCGACCTGGCCTTTCATGTCCTGGCCGCCACCGGTGTCACCATCGATCCCGCCTCGCTGTTCGACGTCATGGTCAAGCGGCTGCACGAGTACAAGCGCCAGTTCCTCAAGCTGCTCCACGTCGTCACCCTGTACAACCGGATCAAGGCGGATCCCGCCGTCGCCGTGACGCCCTGCACGGTCATCTTCGGCGCCAAGGCCGCGCCGGGCTACCAGCAGGCCAAGCGCATCATCAAGCTGATCAACTCGGTCGCGGCCGTGGTCAACGCCGACCCCGACGTCGCCGGCCGGATCAGGGTCGTGTTCATGCCCGACTACAACGTCTCGGTCGCCGAGCTCGTGGTGGCCGCCGGCAATGTCTCGGAGCAGATCTCGCTGGCCGGCAAGGAGGCCTCCGGAACGGGCAACATGAAACTGGCCCTCAACGGCGCCGTCACCGTCGGCACGCTCGACGGCGCTAATATCGAGATCCGCGACCGGGTCGGGACCGGCAACTTTTTCCTGTTCGGGGTCACGGCCGACCAGGCTGTCTCCCTCAGGCAAGGCGGTTACTCCCCCCGCGCCTGGTACGAAGGCGACCCCGAGCTCAAGGCCGCCATCGACGCCCTCACCTCGGGTGCCTTCTCCGGCGGGGACCGCGACGCCGTCGAGCCGGTCATCACCTCGATCCTCGACTGGGACGAGTATCTGGTCCTGGCCGACTACCGGTCCTACATCGACTGCCACGACCGGGCCGTCGGGCCGGCCTGGACCGATGAAGACCGGTGGACCCGGATGTCGATCCTGAACACGGCCCGCTCGGGTTTCTTCTCCTCCGACCGCACCGTCCGCGACTACGGCCGCGACATCTGGCACACCGAGCCGGTACCCGTACTCCCGTACTCGGCGGCCGACCCTGAAGTTCCCCGCCCGAGTTCCTGAGCGGTGATCGCGCCGACGACACCGGGCCCGCCGAGACCCGCGTTACCTTGTGCCAGTCGAGCTCGCGCTCCGGTCCCTCGATGAAGCCGTCGGCGGACACCGTCATCGTCAGGATGATCTTCCTCCTCGGGGTCCCCTCCGACGGGGTCCGGGCGGCCCGGCGGACGGCTCAGCCCTGGGCCAGATAGCCGTACCGGTCGCGGAAGGCCTCGGGCGTGAGCCCTGCGGCCGCTGCGATCGGGCGGAGCTTGTCCGGATCCTCGAGGTCCTCGCGGTCCAGCCGGATCATGTACTCGCGGGCCACCCGGTACGAGCTCGACTCGACGTTCACCAGCCGGATCTGCACCCGCCCCGTCTCGGGGTCGGTGAACGACCCGAAGGGCAGCGGCACCATGTGCCCCTCCTGGATCGTGATCATGCCGCCGGGCTCGTCGCCCTCCAGCGCCCGCTTCAGGTAATCGACGGCGCCGTAACCGAGGTCGCGGGTGTACTCGATGTCGAACGGGATGGGGGGCGCGCACCGGAGCTCGTAGCCGATGTTCTTGCCCTCGACCGTGACCTTCTCCCCTCGCTCCTTGAAGCGGTCCTTGACCTGCCTGGCCAGCAGGCGGTCCAGCTCGAGCTCGGCCAGCCGGACGTGGCCGTGCTCGTCTCGCTCGACCTCCGGCATGGCCTTGGCGAGCTCGTCCAGGGGCAGGCGCAGGCCGATGCCCTCGGCGAGCACCGCCACGCCGAAGGGG
>Ga0074046_10000502_pt1 | contig 35830 bp, 42 predicted proteins | sample BogForMeECP23OM3_FD_94441 | JGI IMG/M metagenome (GOLD analysis project Ga0074046, IMG submission 94441) | Bog forest soil microbial communities from Calvert Island, British Columbia, Canada - Bog Forest MetaG ECP23OM3 | ecosystem: Environmental > Terrestrial > Soil > Wetlands ... | reverse complement strand
CGGGTGGAGACCGACGAGGGCATCACCGGGTACGGCTCGGGCGACACGATGGACGGCTTCGAGCCGTTCGAGTCCCTGTTCATCGGCCGCGATCCGCTGAGCATCGCCGGCCACGTCAAGACGATCTCCTCGATCGGCTTTCACGCCGGCCGGTACTGGCCGCTCGAGGCCGCGCTGTGGGATATCGCCGGCCGGGTGACCGGGCAGCCGGTCAGCGTCCTGTTCGGCGGGGCCAGCCGACGGCTGCCCGCCTACGCCTCGTTCGGCGAGGCCAGGAGCCCGCAAGCCCGGGCGCAGGCCGCGGTGGCGGCAAAGGCCGCCGGCTTCCGGGCCATGAAAATACGGATATCCCGAACGGAGCCGGTATCGAGCCTCGAAGCCGTGCGTGCCACCCGGGCGGCCGTCGGCGAGGACATCGCCATCATGGCCGACCTGAACCAGTGGTGGCGGATGGCCGGCGACCTCTCGCCCGCGCTCGATGAGACCCAGGTTCGCCGGATCGCCGCCGAACTCGCCGACCTCGGCGTGTTCTGGCTGGAGGAGCCGCTACCCGGCGGCGACCTGGACGGCATGCGCGCGCTGCGGCGCCAGATCAGGGTGGCGGGCGGCGAGATGGCCAGGACCCCGGCCGAACTCCTCGACGCGCTCGCGGCCGGCGCGCTCGACGTGCTGCAGCCCGACGTGGTCCTGTCCGTCGGCATGCTGCGCACCAGGACCATCGCCGAACTGGCCCTGCTCCGGCACCGCTGGTTCACCCCGCACACCTGGACCAACGGCCTCGGCCTGCTGGCCAACCTGCACGTGGTGGCCGGCGTGGGCGGCGGCCCGTACGTCGAGTTCCCCTACGACCCGCCCGGCTGGACCCCCGAACGCCGCGACTTCTTCCTCACCACGCCGGTCCGGATCGACGCCGAAGGTTACCTGACCGTCCCCGACGCTCCGGGCCTGGGCGCCAGCATCGACCACGCCGCCGTAGCCCGCTACCGTCAGGCCTAGGAGCACCTCCATGAAAGTCGGCTTGATCGGCCTCGGCCACATGGCCGGTCCCATGAGCCGCCTCCCTATACAACATCGTGGACAGAAACCCGCGCCGGAAGGCGGGTAGATGTCCACGATCTTGGGACCACCCTTTGCAGGAGACCCTTATGTCAGTAATTGACGGGTTTATCATCGAGCCCCGGCCGGCTGTGCGCTTCGGCGTCGGTGCCATCGACCAGTTGGCCAGCGTGGTCCGCGCCACCGGCGCCGGCGACGTGGTCGTGGTGACCGACGCCGCACTCGCCTCGATGCCCGTGATCGCGACCGTCCAGGCCGTCCTGGCCGAGGCGGGCCTGCCGGCCCGCGTCTTCTCCGGCGTGCACCCCAACCCGACCACCGACGACATCGCCGCCGGCGCCGAAGCCGTCGCCCTCGCGGCCGCCGAAGCCGCCGCGTCCGCGTCAGCCGCCGCCGAGGCCGCCGCGGTCACCGCCACCCTGAAAGCCTCCGCGCCACCAGCTCGGCAGGCCACCGCGCCCTCGGTCCGGCTCGCGCCTGCCGTTCCTCGCATCGCGCTGGTGGCGGTGGGCGAGGGGTCGTCGATCGACGCCGCCAAGGGGATCGCGATCGCCGCGGTCAACCCGCAGCGCGGCCGGGACCTGGACTACCGCGGTGACTTCGCCGTGCCCGGGCTGCCGATCGTGGCGGTGCCGACCACGGCGGGGGCGGGCGCGGAAACCAACGCCTTCGGCATGGTGACCGATCCGCTGACGCACCGCACGTTCTGCGTGGGTCACGTCAGCTCGATGCCCGCCACCGCGATCCTCGACCCGGCGCTGACGGTCGGCCTGCCGTCGGCCGTGACCGCCGCGACCGGGCTGGACGCGCTGACCCACGCGCTGGAGTCCTACCTGTCGGTGCGCGCAAACCCGTGGTCGGACGGTATCGCGCTGCAGGCGATCCGGATGATCGCGGCTAACCTGCCGCGGGCCTGCGCGGACGGTACCCACCTGCCCGCCCGGTCGCAGCTGCTGCTGGCCGCGCACATGGCGGGCGTCGCGATGGCCAACACGGGCCTCGGCCTGTGCCAGGCCATCGGCCACTCGCTCGGCGGCCGGTGGAACATCGCGCCCGGCGTGGCGCGGGCCATGCTGCTGCCCGACGTGCTCCGCTTCAACCTGCCGGTGCGCACCGAACGGATGGCCGACGTCGCCTTCGCCCTCGGCGTCGGCGACACCCACGCGGATGCCGGACGCAACGCCGCGGCCGCCATCGAGGCCATCGCCGCGCTGCGCGAACAGGTCGGGCTGACCGCTTTGCTGGGCGATTTCGGCATCACCGACGCCGACTTCGCCCAGATCGCCGCCGATGCCCTGGGCGACGAGGTGCTGGCCGACACCCCGCGCCCGCCGAGCGGGGACGACATCGGCGCCATCCTGCTGGCCAGTGCCGGTTAACAGGGGCCGGCCAGCTCCCATGACGGCGCCGTCAAGCACGCTGATCACCGGCATCAGCGAGCTGGTCACCAACGACGCCGAGCCGGTCACCAACGACGCCGAGCCAGGCGGCTTTGCCGCGCTGACCGACGCGGCGCTGGTCATCGCCGGCGGCACGGTGGCCTGGACCGGGCCCGCGTCCCGGGCGCCCGCCGCGGACACCGTGGTGGACGCGGGCGGCCGGGCCGTGCTGCCCGGGTTCGCCGACTCGCACGCCCACCTGGTCTTCGCCGGGGAGCGCAGCGCCGAGTTCGCCGCCCGGATGGCGGGCCGGCCCTACCGGGCGGGCGGCATCCTGGCCACGGTCGAGGCGACCCGCGCCGCCCCCGACGCCGCGCTGCGCGCGAACCTGCGGCGGCTGGCGGACGAGATGCTCCGGCAGGGCACGACCACGTTCGAGTGCAAGTCCGGGTACGGGCTCACCGTGCCGGACGAGGCCCGCGGGCTGGCCCTCGCCGCCGAGGTCACCCCCGAGGTCACCTACCTCGGCGCGCACGTCGTGCCGCCCGAGTTCGCCGCCGACCCGGCCGGCTACGTCGACCTGGTGTGCGGCCCGATGCTGGACGCCTGCGCGCCGTCGGCCCGCTGGATCGACGTGTTCTGCGAGGACGGGGCGTTCGGCGCGGAGGAGGCCGCCGCGGTGCTCGCGGCGGGCCGGGCCGCGGGCCTGCTCGCCCGCGTGCACGCCAACCAGCTCGGACCGGGCCCCGGCGTCCAGGTGGCGGCCGCGGCGGACGCCGCGTCGGCCGACCACTGCACGTTCCTGACCGACGCCGACGTGGCCGCGCTGACCTCGACGCCGCTGGTCGCGACCTTGCTGCCCGGCGCGGAGTTCGGCACCAGGCAGCCGTTCCCCGACGCACGCCGTCTGCTCGACGCGGGCGCCACGGTGGCCCTGGCCACCGACTGCAACCCGGGTTCCTCGTTCACGTCCAGCATGCCGTTCTGCATCGCGCTCGCGGTCCGCGAGATGGGGATGACCACCGAAGAGGCCGTCTGGGCCGCCACCGCCGGCGGTGCCCGGGCCTTGCGCCGGACCGACATCGGCCATCTCGGCGCCGGAGCCCGGGCCGACCTGATCCTGCTGGACGCGCCGTCGCACGCCTACCTGGCCTACCGTCCCGGCGTCCCGCAGGTCGCCGCCGTCTGGCAGGCGGGCCGCCTGGTCGCGGGCTCGCCTCCCTAGCCGGGCTTACGGGCCACGCCGCCCCAGAGCACCGCGGGGCTGGCCGCCGCCAGGTCACTGTCCGGCCGCCACTCGGGGACCCGGACCACGCCGGGCTCGACCAGGTCGAGCCCGCCGAACAGGCGGGTCACGCCCTCCCGGTCGCGCAGCGTCACCTTATCGGTCAGGGACTCGTTCATGCGCCGGACCATCTCGCCATGCGGCTCGGCGTCGATGTCGCTGGCGGGATGCGAGATCGCGGCGAAGCTGCCCGGCCCGCAGGCGTCCATGAGCCGGCGCACGATCGCTTCGGCTTCGTCGTTCGGGGCGAACTGCAAGACCGTGAGCATCATGACCGCCACGGGCCTGGTGAAATCCAGGGTGTCCACCGCGCTGACCAGGATCTTCTCCGGGTCCCGCATATCGGCGTCGAGGTAGGCGCACGCGCCTTCCGGCTTACTGGTCAGCAGCGCCCGGGCGTGGGAGAGCACGATGGGGTCGTTGTCGACGTAGACGATCCGGCTCTCGGGCGCGATGCGCTGGGCGACCTCGTGGGTATTGCTGGCGGTCGGAATCCCGGTGCCGATGTCGAGGAACTGCCTGACCCCCGCCTCGGCGGCCAGGAACCGGACCGTCCGGGCGAGGAAGGCGCGGTTGGCGCGGACCGAGAAGGCCAGGTTGGGATACGCCTGCAGAGTCCGCTCGCCGAGTTCCCTGTCGGCGGCGAAGTTGTCCTTCCCGCCGAGCCAGTAGTCGTAGACCCGGGCGATGTGCGGGACGCTGGTGTCAAAGTCGGGCACGAGGCTCCTCGTCGGACGACGCGCTCGAGCCTAGCGGCAGGTAGCGGCGGCGGAAGCGGATGAGGGGCACGCCCGAGTCCGCCACGTAGGGGACATCGGTCACCCGGGCGATGAGCAGCAGGTGATCTCCGGCCGGGATCCGCCGCTCCACCGAGCACTCCAGCGCGGTCAGCCCGCCCTCGGCGATCAGCGCCCCGGACGCGGGGCCGCGGCGGTGCGGCGCGTCCTCGAGCATCAGCCGCGCGCCGGGCCGGCCCGCGGCGGCGAACCGCCCGGCCAGCACCCGCTGCCCGGCCGAGAGCAGCGTGACCGCGAAGCGCGTGACCGGATCTTCCGCCCGGCCGAACAGTTCCGCCGGATACGACCCGGCCATCAGCGACACCAGCACCAGCGGCGGATCCGCTGACACCGGGCAGAACGCGCTGACCGTCGCCCCGACGTCGTCCCGCCCGTCCGACACGGTCAGCAGCGTGACCGCCGCCGCCCATGCCTCCCGCGCCCCGGCCACGTCCGCTCCGAGGGGGACCGGGGCGGGCGGCGGAGTTCGTTCGGTCAATTGATGATCCAGCGGCCGGGGAGCATCAGCGGTCCGTACGGCGACAGGCCGGCCTGGACCGCGAACCGCCAGGCCGGGCCCCACGCGTCGGCGAAGCCAAGGTCCAGTCGGGTGGCGGCGGGGCGGGACTCGCTCGACTCCGGCGGGCGCAGCTGGTCGAGCGGGGTCAGCCGGGGGTAGACGCGCAGTGGCGCGTCGGCGGGCAGCCCGGCCCGGCGGCAGGCGATCTCGGCCGCGTCCGCCATTCCGCCGAGCTCGTCGACCAGGCCGTTTTGCGCGGCGTCGGCACCGGTCCAGACCCGGCCCCGGGCGACCTCGTGTACCTGCTCCACCGTCATCCGGCGGCCCGTGGCCGCCTTCTCGGTGAAGTCGCGGTAGATCGCGTCGAGCCAGACGTTGATCCGCTGCCACTCATCCTCGCTGAACGGGTGGGTGGGCGCGAACATGGTCGCCCCGCGGCCCACGGACACCGAATCGGTGGTGATGCCGACCCGCCCGAACGCCTCCTCCAGCACGGGCTTGCCCAATATCACGCCGATCGAGCCGGTCACCGTGCCCGGTTGCGCCACGATGACGTCGGCGGCCATCGAGATGTAGTACCCGCCGGAGGCCGCCACGTCGCTCATCGAGACGACGACCGGCTTGCCCGCCGCGCGGGTCCTGACCACCTCGCGCCAGATCGTGTCGGACGCGACGGCGGACCCGCCGGGGCTGTTGACCCGCAGCACCACGGCTCGGACCCGGTCGTCCGAGGTCGCCGACCGCAGCGCGGCCGACACCGTGTCCGAGCCTATGGCGCCGCCGCCCAGCGGGCTGCGGCTGCTGCGCCCCTGCCTGATCGGCCCGGACGCGTAGATGACCGCGACGAAGCGTTCGCGCGGGTTAGGCAGCTTTCGGGCCCGCCGGACCAGCGCGTGCGCCCGCTGGTAACGGGAGACGTACTGCAAGATCGCGTCGGCGCCCGCCTCCTTGCGCACGTCCGCGTACACCTCGTCCCGGTAGCCGAGCGCGTCGACCAGGCCCTCGGCGAGGGCGTCGGCGGCCAGGAACGGCCCGCGGTCGAGCAGCGCGCGGGCGTCGGCGAGGGTCTTGCCCCGGCGTTCGGCGATGGCCGCCGTGATCTGCTCGGCGATCGAGACGGTCAGGCGCTCGGTGGCCTCGCGGGCCGGGCCGGTGAAGCCGCGTTCGGTCAGGGTGTCGGCGGCCGACTTGTACTCGTACCGTTTGGCGGCCTGGAAGGCGACGCCGATCTTGGCCAGCGCGTCGTGCAGGAACAACTGCTCGACCGCCACCCCGGCGAGCCCGAGCGCCCCGGAGGGCTGCAGGTAGATCCGGTCGAACCCGGTGGCCAGGTAGTAGGGAACGTTGCCTCCGGTGAACTCGCCGAAGGTCTCGGACCAGGCCACGGTGAGCTTGCCCGACTCGCGGAAGGCGGTGACCGCCTCGCGGATCTCCTGCATCCGGGCCAGCCCGATCCGGCCGCCGCCCACCTTGACCACCAGCGCGCGGACCCGGTCGTCCTGGCGGGCGCGCCGCAGGCCCTCGATGACGTCGGGCAGCCGTATCTTGCGCCGGGACATGATCGCGGACAGCGGATCCGTAGCCGGTGCCTCACCGATACCGTCGGTCAGGTCGAGCTCCAGGATCAGTGGGGCCGTCTGGCGCTGCCGTAGCCTGGAGACCTGTTCGGTGAGTTGCCGGGCAAGTTGCATGTCTGCCATGCGGCTAGCTTACGGTGCGGAGGAGATCGGGATCGGCGGGCATCCAGTGACAATCGTGGTCGATGTCGCCAACGTGATGGGCTCGCGCCCCGACGGCTGGTGGCGCGACCGGGCCGGCGCCGCGGCCCGGCTGCACGCCGGGATAGTCCGGCTGGCCGCGAGCGGCCGCGCGATCCTGCCCGACACCGAACCGCCGGGGGAGGCCGTCACGCCGGGGCAGGCCGTCACGCCGGGGTTCGTCCTGGTGCTCGAGGGCGCGGCCAAGGCCGCTCCCATTCCGGCCGCCCCTGCTCCGGCGGCTGCGCCCGGCTCGGCCGGGCCCGGCTCGGCGGATCCGGTCCAGCCCGGGGAGGTGCGCGTGGTGCGGGCACCCGGCTCGGGGGACGACGCGATCGTGGCCGTGGTGCGCCAACTGCCCGGGCGGCGCGTGGTCGTGACCGCCGATCGCGAACTGCGCGACCGGAGCGTGGCGGCCGGCGCGACGGTCCTGCGCCCGGGCTGGCTGCTCGGCCAGCTTGAGGACCGAGCTTCGTGACTAATCGGGCCACCCGGCCCGTTCAACCGGGTGGCCCCACTTCCCCTTTCGCCCCGGCGCACTGGGGCGCCGGAGCGAGCATCGTAGCAGCCAGGAAGCTTCGCTCACCCGAGTTAGGGTCATAAGTCCGTTTGGAAAATCCTGTGAGCACCGGCTTTACTTGGCCCTCTGAACCCTTCTCGAGACGACGAAACGGAGGGTGCTTGTGCGAGTGCTGATCGCTGCCGTGGTTGTCCTGTTCGTCTGCCTGCTGTTCGCCGCCGACCGGACGTTCAAGGTGATCAAGCAGAGGCGTCGCCGCCGTGAGGCCACCCGGCGGCTGGCCGCCGCCACGGCCCAGGCGGAAGCCCGGGATAAACAGCGAAAGGCCGCCGAACGGGCCAGCGGGGCGCTCACCTCGGTCATGCCGACCATCCACGATGTGGAAACCCGCCACGTGAGCCAGCCCTCCTTCCGGCCCGATGGAACTCCGATGGAACATCGAGCCGGCCCTGACCGGCATTAGTCGGCCGGGGCGCGCCCGGGAAGGATGGTGCCGTGCGGGTCGTGGTCCTGGCTGACACTCATGCGCCCGGTCGGTGGCGAGCCTGCCCGCCCCGGGTGGCCGCGCACCTACGCGGCGCGGACCTGATCCTGCACGCCGGCGACGTCTGCACCGCCTCGGTCCTGACCGAACTCGCCGAGTACGCGCCGGTGGTGGCCGTGCTCGGGAACAACGACCAGCCGGACGTGGCCGCCTGGGGAGCCGCCGAGACCGCCGAACTCGACCTGGACGGGCTCACCGTGGCGATGGTCCACGACAGCGGGGCCGCCGCCGGGCGGATGGTGCGGATCCGCCGCCGGTTCCCGGCGGCGGACCTCGTGGTGTTCGGGCACTCCCACATCCCGCTGGATGAGTCCGCGCCCGGGCTGCGGATCTTCAATCCGGGATCGCCGACCGACCGCAGGCGGCAGCCGCACGGCACCCTCGGCGTGCTGCACATCGACTCCGGCCGCCTGACCGAGGCCACCATCGTCCCGGTGACCTAGGACAACGATCCAGGGTGGGGCTGCTACTCAGTCCACCAGTCTTCGTCGTCTTCCTTGCCGTTGGCCGCCTGCTTGGTGCTGGCCTGGGCCGTGGCCGGGGAACCGCCGTTGGTCGGCGTGGGCCGCTGCTGGGCCTGCGCCGCAGTGGGCGCCGGCGACACCTGGGTGGGCTGATGAACGGACGGGACCGGCTGCACCGTGGTGGGGGCAGGCGGCGTGGCGGTGCCGTTGCGCGCCACCGCGGACGGGGTCGAAGGGGCCGGGTCGGCGGCGATGGCCGGCTTCGGCGCCGGCGCCTGCATCGCCGCGTCCATGCCGGGCAGCTGCCCGCCGAGCAGCTGGCGCACCTGCGCCAGGTGGGTGGCGATGCTGTCCTTCTGCCTGGTGAGCTCGTCGACCTCGCGCTGCGCGGCCGCGCGGCGGCGCTCGGCGTCGGCCTTGGTCTCGGCGAGCAACTGATCGGCCTGGGCCTTGGCCTGGCTGACGATCTGGTCGGCGTTCTTCTTGGCGTTGCTGACCAGCTGCCGGGCGTGCGAGTCGGCGTCCCGCCGGGTCTGGTCGGCCTGGGCGCTGGCCTTGGCCGCCCGCTGCTCGGCGGTGGAGGCCCGCTGCTCGGCCTCGGAGACAAGCTTCTGCGTGGCGGACTGGGCGGCGGCGAGCCGTTCGGCTTCCTGGCGCTCGGCTTCTTCCCGGCGCGCCGCGAGCTGGATCTCGAACTCGGCCTCGGCCTGCGCCCGCTGGGCCTCGCTCTCCTCCAGGATCCGCTGCGCCTGGCTGCGCATCTCGTCGGCCTGGCGCTTGGAGGTGGTGAGGATCTCGTCGCGCTCGCGCTTGGCGGTGGCCTTCAGCTGGGCCACCTCGCGCTCGGTGCTGGTGCGCAGCTTGGCGATGTCGCGCTCGGCCGCGGCTCGCTTATCCGCGACCTCGTGGTCGGCCGTGGCGCGGAGCTTGGCCGCCTCGCGCTCGGTGGTGTTGGTCAGCTCGTCGGCCTCGCGCCGGGCCGTGGTCCGGATCGAGTCGGCCTCCCGCTCGGCCGCGCCGCGCAGGTCGTCGGTCTCCCGCTTGGCGTTCGCGCGCAGCTCCGAAGCCTCGTTCTCGGCGGCGGCCCGGAACTCCGCCGCGTCGACCTTGGCCGCGGCCTTGATCTCGTTCGCTTCGGACCTGGCCGCCTGGACGAGCTCGGTGGCCTGTTCTTCGGCCAGCCTGAGCAGTTGCTCGATGCGGGCACCGAGGCCGGAGTAGGTCGGGCGTTCCTGCTCCTGGATCTGGCGGTGCGCGTCAGACAGCTGCTGCCGCATGGTCTGGGTTTGCTCGCGGTGCTGGCGCACTTCGGCTTCGATCTGCCTGATGTGCTCGTCGACCTGGTGACGGTCGTAGCCCCGCATGACCGTCGCGAACTCGCGCGGCGGGGCCTCTTCGAAGAAGTTGGTCAGCTGGGCGTCAATGTCCGATTGCATATGGCCTAATCCTGGCTAGACGTGAAGGCGACGGAATTTTGCGGCGGGTGTCAGCCATGCGGGTACGACTCTCGCCCGGTGACAGGCAGACTACTCTTACTCGGGAGGTTTGGCGGACCCTTCAGAGTTCTCTATCCTATGCGTGCTGGTAAATCCCGTTAGTGCCAGTATCAGGCATCATGCCGGGCTGGCGGACTGTACGAGCTCGGTCAGCACACCTCCCAGATCGGCCGGGTGCAGGAAGGCGATGGACGCGCCCATGGACCCGTGCCTGGGCCGTTCGTCGATCAGCCGGACGCCGGTCCCGGCGATCGCGGCCATCGCCGCAGTGATATCGGTCACGCCGTACCCGATGTGGTGGATTCCCTCGCCGCGGCGGGCGAGGAACTTGCCCACCGGCGTGTCCGGCCGCAGCGGCTCGAGCAGCTGGACGTAGCCCCCAAAGCCCGCGCCCGCCGCGCCCGGCACGGAACCGGGCGCCACGGCCAGCATGGCCTCGCGGACACCCTGCTCCTCGTTCACCTCCAGGCTCACCACCTCGAGCCCGAACGTCGCCCGGTACCGCTCGATGGCCTGGTCCAGGTCGCGGCAGGCGATGCCGACATGATCGATGCGGGTCAGCAGCGGTAGCACCATATTTCCTTCCGGAGAACACTAGGTATCGTTACCAGCATGAGCGAATCACGTCAGCCGGTCATTGTCGGCGCGGCGAGGACCCCGGTAGGCCGCCTGCTCGGATCCCTCGCCAGCAAGTCTGCCAGCGAACTGGGCGGCGTCGCGATCGCCGCGGCGCTGGACCGCGCGGGCGTGGGCCCGGATCAGGTCCAGTACGTGATCATGGGGCAGGTCCTGCAGGCGGGCGCGGGCCAGATCACCGCCCGGCAGGCCGCCGCCGCGGCCGGCATACCGATGAGCGTTCCCGCGGTGACGGTGAACAAGGTGTGCCTGTCTGGCCTGGACGCCATCGCGCTCGCGTCGCAGCTGATCAGGCTGGGCGAGTACGACGTCATCGTGGCCGGCGGGATGGAATCCATGACCCAGGCGCCGCACCTGCTGAAAAACTCGAGGGCCGGCTACAAATATGGCCCGGTCCAGCTCGAGGACTCGATGGCCCTGGACGGGCTGACCGACGCCTTCGATCACCTGTCCATGGGCGAATCCACCGAGCGAAGCGGCCGCAAGCTCGGCATCACCCGTGAGCAGCAGGACGAGTTCGCCGCCATGTCCCACCAGCGCGCGGCCGCGTCGGCCAAGAACGGCCTGTTCGCCGCCGAGATCGTCGGCGTCCCCATCCCGCATGCCCGCGCGGGGGGGTCTGGGGGGGGCGTCCCCCCGGGCCAGGACAGCGGCGAGACGCTGACCGTCACCGAGGACGAGGGCATCCGCCCCGGTACGACCGTCGAGACGCTGGCCAAGCTCAGGCCGGCCTTCGGGACGGACGGCACGATCACCGCGGGGACCTCCTCGCAGATCTCCGACGGCGCCGCCGCCGTCGTGGTGATGTCAGATCAGGCGGCCGAACGGGCCGGGCTGCGCGCCTTGGCTGAGATCGGGGCGCACGGCAACGTGGCCGGGCCGGACAACTCGCTGCACTCCCAGCCGTCTCACGCCATCCGGCAGGCCCTGGACAAGGCCGGCCTGGCCCCGCCAGACCTGGACCTGATCGAGATCAACGAGGCGTTCGCGGCGGTGGCCATCCAGTCCATGCGCGACCTGGGCGTGGGCCCCGACGTGGTGAACGTCAACGGCGGCGCGATCGCCATCGGCCACCCGATCGGCGCCTCTGGCGCCCGGCTCGCCGTGCACCTGTGCTACGAGCTGGGCCGGCGCGGCGGGGGCCTCGGCGCCGCCGGGCTGTGCGGCGGCGGCGGCCAGGGTGAGGCGCTGCTGTTCCGGGTGCTCGGCTGACCGGCCCGTGCCCGACACTACCGCGGTCGAACTCGACAAGGCCCGGGCCGGGGACGTCCGCGCCCTCGCCCGGCTCATCTCGCTGGTCGAAGATGAGTCACCGCTGGTCCGTTCGGTCATTAAAGATCTTCTGCCGGACACCGGCCGGGCCCGGATCATCGGCCTGACCGGCTCTCCCGGCGTGGGCAAGTCCACCGTGACCGGCGCGCTGCTCAGCGCGTTCCGCGCCGCGGGCCACCGCATCGCCGTGCTCGCGGTCGACCCCAGCTCGCCGTTCACCGGCGGCGCGCTGCTCGGCGACCGGATCCGCATGCAGGAGCACGCCACCGACGGTGGAGTTTTCATCAGGTCGATGGCGAGCCGCGGCCACCTGGGCGGTCTGGCCGCCTCGACGCCGCAGGCCATCCGGGTGCTCGACGCGGCCGGGTTCGACCTGATCCTCATCGAGACAGTCGGCGTGGGGCAGGCAGAGGTGGCGATCGCCTCGCTCGCGGACTCCGTGCTGGTGCTGCTCGCGCCCGGGATGGGCGACGCCATCCAGGCGGCCAAGGCCGGCATCTTGGAGGTCGCCGACCTGTTCGTGGTGAACAAGGCGGACCGGCCCGATACCCAGCAGGTGGTCAGGGACCTGCGCAACATGATCGCGATGGCGAACCTGGCCCACGGCGCCTGGAAGCCGCCCATCGTCACCACCGTGGCGGTCAAGGGCGAGGGGATCGACGAGCTGGTGCGCCGCCTGGACGAGCACTGGTCCTGGCTCAACGCCACCGGCGAGCTCAAGAAGCGCCGCCAGGCCCGGGCGCGCGAGGAGCTCACCGCGCTGGCCTTCGCCGAGCTGCGCGGCCGGCTGGCCGCGAGCCGCCTCGACGAGCTGGCCGGCCGGGTCGCCGACGGCACCCTGGACCCCTTCACGGCCGCCGACGAGCTGCTTTGGCGGTCAGCGGACTGAGCACGGCATACGGTTATACCGTGAGTAAGCCGCTGGAATTGCCGTTTGATCCCATCGACCGGGCGGCGCAGATCTGGGCCCGCCGGTTCGGTCCCTCGCCGTCGATGGCCGCGGTCACCTCGATCATGCGGGCCCAGCAGATCCTGCTCGGCGAGCTCGACGCGCTGCTGCGCCCGTACGGGCTGACGTTCGCACGCTACGAGGCGCTGGTCCTGCTCACCTTCAGCCGCCGCGGCGCGCTGCCCCTGGGGCTGATCGGCGAGCGGCTGATGGTGCACCCCACCAGCGCCACGAACATCATCGACCGCCTGGAGCGGCAGCAGATGGTGATCCGCAAGCCCAACCCGGCCGACGGCCGCGGCAGGCTCGCCGAGATCACCGAGGCCGGCCGGGAGGTGGTGGAACGGGCCACCAGGGACCTGATGGCGGCGGAGTTCGGCCTGGCCGGATTCGAGCCGGGTCAGCTGAAGGAGATCTTCGACTTGTTCCGCGAGCTGCGGCTGGCGGCCGGCGACTTCGTCCCTGAGGAGGTCTAGGAGCCGTTCAGGGGGGAGGGCTTCCAGGTCTGCCCGCCGTCGAAGGTGAACCATACCGTCCCGCCGGCCGGGTCGGCGGGCAGCGCGATGCCCTGGTCGCTGGTGGTCATGCCCACATAGCCGAACCCCCCGGCCGGCCCGCCCCCCGCCAGCGTCGACGTCTGCCAGGCAATGTCGCCCGCGGGCAGCACGTCGATGCCCCGGTCCGTGCCGAGCACCACGGTCTCCGAGGGGCTGGCGGCCAGCGAGGAGGCGATGCCCGCGGTGGGCGCGGTGGCGATCTGGATCCAGCTGATCCCGCTGTTCGGCGAGGAGAAGATCTGCTTGTTCTGGGTGTCCGAACCGCTGTCGGCCACCGAGGTGCAGGCCACCAGCAGCTCCTTGGCGTTCACCGCGCCGAGCAGCGCCTGCGACGGCTGGCCGTCCGGCTGGGGCAGCCCGACGGTGCACGAGGAGACCAGCGCACCGGCCCGCGGCCAGGCCGCGCTGCCGTCGACCGGCCCGGCGTACAGCGTCCCGCCCGGCGCGAGCAGGTAGCCGAGGCTGCCGGTGAGCACCAGGGCGGCGGCCTCGCCGGCGGCGCCGTCGGTGAGCCCCGTCGTCGCGGGGCCCACCGGCGTCCAGTCGCTGCCGGAGGCGGGGGAGGACTCGAGCGTGAAGCTCGTGCACCCGGCGGCGAACGCCTGCCCGCCGCCGGTGCAGGACGCGAACAGCGCGAACGCCCGGCTGCCCACCGTCTCCAGGTCGGTCACCCGCAGCCCGTGGGTGTCGACCTGCGTCCAGGTCTGCCCGCCGGTGTGGGTGACCCACAGTTCCGGCCCGAACGCCCATCCGTCGCTGGAGTTGAGGAACCTGACCTGGCTCACCCCGGTCGCCCCGTCCGCCGCGCCGGTCATCGGCGCGGGCGCGCCGGCCCAGGTCCGGCCGGCGTTGTCGGTGCGCGCCATCGAGGTGCAGTAGGGGCTGGCGCAGTGGCCCGGGGTGTCGGCCTGGCCGATCACCCAGCCGGTGCCGGCCCCGACGAAGGTGACCGAGGTGGGCTGAAAGTTAGGCGGCACGGCCGCCGGGAGCGCCGCCGACGGCGACGGCCGCGGCGCGGCCGCCGATGACTCGGGGCGGCCCGCCTGGGCCGTCGGCGTGGCCGTGGAAGGCTGCCCGGCTGCCACGCCGGACGCAGGAGTCGGGTTAAGCACCCGCAAGTTGACCACCTGGGGGACGGTCACCGCCGCGGCCACGATCACCGCCGCCGAGGTGGCGGTGATGGCCAGCCTGCGGATCTTGCGGCGCCGCGCCCGGCGCTTGATCAGCTCGAAGGTGCCCGGCGGCGGCGGGAGCGGGTTGATGCGCTCGCTCAGCCAGTCGTCGACGTCGTCGCGGCGGTCAGCCATCTCGTTGCTCCAGCGCCGTCTTCAGCTTGGCGCGCGCCGCGAACAGGTCGGCCTTGATGGTGCCCTCCGGCCGGCGCAGCAGCGTCGCTACCTCGCGGATCCCGAAGCCGCCGTAGTAATGCAGCAGGAACGGGTCACGCAACCGCGGCGGCAGCGAGGCGATGAGGTTGCGCACGTCGACGTCCTGTACCGGGTAGGCGACCGGGTCCGCCGCCGCGCCCGCGGTGACGCTGCGGATGGCGCGCCGCTCCCGTTCGGTCTTGCGCCAGTGGTCGCGGACCAGGTTCGTGGCGATCATATAAAGGTAGCTCTGCGGGCTGTCCACCCTGGTCCACCGGGACAGCAGCCGGACGAAGGCCTCGGATGCGATCTCGTGCGCGGTTTCGTCGTCGTCGACCAGCCGCCTGACCCAGCCGGCCAGCTTGGGGTAGACGCCCTTGAACAGCTCTTCGGCAGCGTCGGTGTAGTCCCTGTGAACCTCACCAGCGGTGCCCACCGGATCCCCCTTGATGAAGCTCCCCGCAGGCGACGGGAACGGCGCGGCCTCGCGCCCCGCGCGACCCCCGCCCGGCATGAGCACCATGTCGGGTCCGGTCGGGGCGTCCTCGAGACAACCCGTGTGATACGGCACTTCTACCACATTTCCTGGGATCTGGCCCGGGCGCGCCCGCGTGACGTCCGGGTCCCGCTGCGCGCGACGCCGTACCCGGCCTCGCGCTCTTTACAGACGCCGGAACCCGCTCATCGGTTGCGCAGAGAATTCTTTTTCTCCGAACGGGCTCTGGTACCCGCCCGGCGGAGGTGCCAGCGGTCCCGGCGGGTTACACTGAAAAAATAGTAGGACGTCCTACTATCTCGCCGGGCTCACATCTTCCGGAGGCATGACCATGGCCACGGGCCCCACGGAAACCAGCAGGGATCGCTGGCAGCGTCGCTTCGAGGCGGCGGCCACCCGCGATGCGGACTTCACCACGCTGTCCGGGCTCGAGGTCGATCCCGTCTACGGGCCGCCGGAGGGCGCGGTGGTGCCCGGCATGGAGCGGATCGGCTGGCCCGGGGAGTTCCCGTTCACCCGGGGCATCCACGCCACCGGGTACCGGGGCAAGCCGTGGACGATCCGCCAGTTCTCCGGCTTCGGCAACGCGCGGCAGACCAACGAGCGGTACAAGATGCTGCTGGCGGCGGGGGGCGCGGGCCTGTCCGTGGCCTTCGACATGCCGACCCTGATGGGCCGCGACTCCGACGAGCCGCGCTCGCTGGGCGAGGTGGGGCACTGCGGCGTGGCCGTCGACTCGGCCGCCGACATGGACGTGCTGTTCGAGGGCATCCCGCTGGCCGACACCACCACCTCGATGACGATCAGCGGCCCGGCCGTGCCGATCTTCTGCATGTACCTGGTGGCCGCCGAACGCCAGGGCGCCGACCTGGCCAAGCTGGACGGAACCCTGCAGACCGACATCTTCAAGGAGTACATCGCGCAGAAGGAGTGGCTGTTCTCCCCGCGCCCGCACCTGCGGCTGATCGGCGACCTGATGCAGTACTGCGGCGAGAACATCCCCAGGTACAAGCCGCTTTCGGTGTCCGGTTATCACATCAGGGAGGCCGGCTCCACGGCCGCGCAGGAACTGGCCTTCACGCTGGCCGACGGGTTCGGCTACGTGGAGCTGGGCCTGTCCCGCGGCCTGGACGTGGACGAGTTCGCGCCCGGCCTGTCCTTCTTCTTCGACGCGCACATCGACTTCTTCGAGGAGATCGCCAAGTTCCGCGCCGCCCGGCGGATCTGGGCCAGGTGGCTGCGCGACGTCTACGGCGCCCGCACCGAGCGGGCGCAGTGGCTGCGCTTCCACACCCAGACGGCCGGCGTCTCGCTGACCGCGCCGCAGCCGGATAACAACATCGTCCGGACCGCCGTCGAGGCGCTGGCCGCCGTGCTGGGCGGGACCAACTCGCTGCACACCAACGCGCTGGACGAGGTACTCGCGCTGCCGGGCGAGGCGGCGGCCGAGACCGCGCTGCGCACCCAGCAGGTGATCATGGAAGAGACCGGCGTGGCGAACGTGTCCGACCCGCTCGGCGGGTCGTGGTACGTGGAGGCGCTGACCGACCGGATGGAGGCCGAGGCGGAGGCGATCTTCGCCCGGATCCGCGACATGAGCGCGGACGGTTCGATGACCGACGGGATCCTGCAGGGCATCGAGAGCGGCTGGTTCAGCGCCGAGATCGCCGAGGCCTCGTTCGTCTACCAGCAGCAGCTGGAGAAGGGCGAGAAGAAGGTCGTCGGCGTGAACTGCCACCCGAACACGGTCGCCCAGCCGCTTGAGATCCTGCGGATCAGCCCCGAGGTCGAACGCGAGCAGGTGAGCCTGCTGGCCCGCCGCCGGGCCGACCGTGACCAGCAGGCCGTCGACTCGGCCCTGTCCGCGCTGGTCGCGGCGACGCGCACCGAGCAGAACCTGGTGCCGCCGATGCTGGAGGCGGCCCGCGCCGAAGCCACCCTCGGCGAGATCTGCGGCGCCCTGCGCGCCGAATGGGGCGCCTACACCGAGCCCGCCGCCTTCTGACTAGGGCGAACCGGGCGAGGTGACCGGGAGCCCGGCGTCCTTGGCCGCGGCGAGCAAGCGCTCGTCGTAGGCCACGAACGCGGTCAGGTCCCGCTTCACCGCTAGCGCGGAGGCCAGGTGGATGGCCTGGGCCGGGCTCAGCTCCGGTGGTGGCAGCGTGGCCGAGTTGTCGAGCACGTCAGCGCTCAGCGCGATCCGGGCGATGCGCTTGATCAGCTTGTAGCTGCGCGGCAGCGCGCCGGGCTCGGCCCGCCAGACGGCCCGCGGTACCTCCGCCCGGTACAGCGCGCTCGACACCAGCGGCTGGTCGGCCCGCTCCGCGAGCCAGCGCGCCAGCGCCGCCGACTCGGGTTCGGTCAGGGCCAGCTTGACCAGCGCGGAGGAGTCGAGGTAGATCACCGCCGGTCCCCGCCCGACGGTGGATACGGCTCGATGTCGGCGACGCCGCCCGGTTCCTCGGCCGGCTCGATGATCCCGGCCGCGATCAGGCGTTCCAGCGGGCTGCCCGGCTCCCTGACCGGAACGAGCTGGGCCACCAGCCGCCCCCGGTTGGTGATGTCCACCGTGTAGCCCTTCTCCGCGAGGTCGACGTAGACGCTCGCGTGCTGGCGCAGTTCCCTGATCCCGATGCGGTGCCGGGCGGACGTACGCTCGGTGGCTTCCGCGCGCGACGCCGGCCGCCCGGGTTCCCGGGTCCGGGCCGCCCGGCCCTCGGTGCCCCGGCCCGCAGCGTCGCTGCCCCCGGTGCCCCGGCTCTCGGTGCCGCCGCCCGGGCCGCGCTGCCCCGCGCTCACGGGGAGCGGATCCCGCTCGCCCTCCGGGATGTCACTCATTCGAGCCACCGTAGCACAAGAGATGCTACCGTGGCAGAAGATGCCTGGCGTGCCCCGCTTCGCGGGCCTAGCCGAGGACACGGCCCGCTTCGCGGGCCTAGCCCACGTCCCCGCCGTGGCGCCGCTGGTCGATCTGCCGCTGAGCCTCGGCGATGACGCGCCCCACGTCCCGCCCGAACCGGGCGTCACACGGATGCTCCGTCCGCCCGGCCCGGATGTTCGCAGCGAGCTCGCCCAGCGCGGTCCGCAGCGGCGGCAGCGGATCGTCAGCCCCCGGAGGCGCCGCCGACCGGCCCGAACTTCCCCACACGAACGCCTCGAACCCCGCGGCCGCCTCGCCCGCGCTCTGCGAGACGGTCACCGCGCTGGTCGCGCCGTCCTGATGATGCAGGATCAGGTGGCTGACGTCCGCCAGGCCCGCGTCGGCGGTCACCGACGTCACCGGTCCGAGGCCGGCCCACAGCAGCGAGATCACGTGCGGGGCGATATCCCACAACGCGCCCTTCTCGCGCCGCCACGGGGTGTTGAACGGGCTGGACTCGAGCGCCGACGACCCGAACCACGACGCCACCCCGCCCAGCCAGCCGCCGCGCGCCGTGATATCGGCCAGCCACGCCCGCATCGCCGCCTGGAACCTGAAGGTGAAGAAGACGACCGACGCGACCTGGGCCGCCTCGACCGCCTCGACCAGTTCGTCCGCCTCGGCCTCGGAAATCGCCAGCGGCTTCTCCAGCAGCAGGTGCTTGCCGGCCCGGGCAGCGGTCGCGGCGATGGGCGCCTGCACGTCCGGCGGGACCGCGAACGCCACGCCGTCGACCGCGGCCAGGAGCGCGGCGATGTCTTCGTGGGGGGTGGCGCCGTGGGCCTTCGCGAGCGAGGCCGCGGCCTGCCGGTCCCGGCCCCAGACCCCGGCCAGTTCGATGCCCTCGGTGGAGGCGAGCGCGGGCGCGTGCGCGACGCGCGCCCAGTAGCCGGTGCCGACCAGGCCGAACCTCAGCGGTCGCGATGCCATTTCCCGTCCCGTCGCCGCGCCTGACCCGGATGCCAAGGCCCCAAGGTTACCCACGCGGCCGGGCCCCGGAATGTCCGGGGCCCGGCGCTTAGCCAGTAGCTGTCAGCAGGCGCTGACCACTCGTCCGGCTCCCGCGACATCGGCGGAGATCCCGGCCCGCCGACCCTGGACGACCGCGCCGCGGGCCTTGGCGGCTAGGGTCCCGGTCCGGGCGAGCAGCATGGCGATGGCCATGAAGATCAGGCTGTCGGTCAGGGCGCCCGCGGTGATGTGGGTCGTCGCCAGCCAGTGGCCGAGTGAGGCGCCGAAGACGTGGGTGGCGCCGTAAGAGAAGTACAGGCGTGCGCCGACCACGACGATCCAGACCAGCGCGTACGGCAGGCCCGCGTGGGAGACGGCCCGGTCGGCCTGCGCGTCGTAGCGCACCCGGATCAGCGCGGCGGCGAGGACCCCGAGAGCCAAGCCTGCCGCCACCCCGGCGATCTCCAGTGCGAGGCCATTATCAGAGACGGCGCCGCCCTTGATGAAGAACGGGACCACGACGGCCGCGGTGACGAACGGGCGCAGCAGCCGCACCGCGCCGACCTTGCGCTGGCCGAGGTCGCTGACAAGCACGGTGGCCAGGATGATGAGGTTGAGGATCCAGACGCTGGCGTCCACTTCGAACTCCTTAGTGAGGCACTTCGTTGATGTCTGCCACGCTAGGAACCGGACGGTAGGAGCCGCGTCGGCCTGCGGCTTGATCCGGGGTGCAGCCCGGGTGGAGCGGCCGCGTCCACCCGGAGTCAACCCCCGGTCAACCCGCCCGCGTGAGCGCCCGCGGGCCGAACCGGGCTACGTTGATATCGTGTTCGGTTTCGCGACCCGGAAGGATGTGGTGACGGGCGCCCGCGTGGTCAACGTCACCCGGGTGGTCGATGTCATCCGGGCTATCGGCCTCGTGGTGGTGATCATCACGGTTTCCCTGGCCAGCCCCCGGCCCGGCACCGACGGCGCCCGCGGCCTGGCGATCGCCATCGCGCTCGGCCTGTCCGCGGCCGCGTGGATCGTCTGGCTGCTGGCCGGAAACACGGGAAGCAGGCCCTGGATGAACCTCGGGGGCCTGGCCGTGATGGGGGCGGCGGGCGGCGCGCTCGCCGGCCTGTCTCCCAACAGCCCCGCCATAGCCGTCGGCTGTGCGGCGGTATTCAGCGCGGGCGTCCGGCTGAGGACCGAGGCGTCGCTGGCCATCGTGGCGGAGACCGTGGCCGCGTTCCTGATCGCGGCCCTGGCCACCGGGCAGCCGACCGGAGTGCTGCTGGGCTTCCCGTTCGCCTTCGCCGGCCTCTGGAGCGTGAGCCTGACCCGCCGCGAGTACCTCGTCCGGGCCGAACAGGCCGAGCACATGCTGGCCGAGACCCGCCGCGCCCGGGAGGCCGAGATGCAGGCGGCCGCGCTCGCCGAGCGGGCCAGGATCGCCCGCGACATTCACGACGTGCTCGCCCACTCGCTCGCGGCGGTGTCGGTTAACCTGCAGGCCGCCGGGGGACTGCTGGCCGCGGACACGCTGCCCGCGGACAACCCCGAACTCACCAAGGCCGTCGAGTGCATCAACCGGGCCGGCGCATTGACCCGCGAGGGCCTGGCGGCCGCCCGCCGGGCCATCCTGGCCTTGCGTGACGATGCGGCCCCGCTGCCGGATCAGCTGTCGTCGCTGGCCGCGCAGTATCGCGCGGTCGGTGAGGAGGCCGTGGACTTCACCGTCACCGGCGAGCCGCGGCCCTTGTCGGAGGCGGCCAGCCTGGTCGCGTACCGGACGGCGCAGGAGGGGCTGACCAACGCGCGCAAGCACGCGCCCGGCCAGCCCGTCGCGCTCAGCCTCGGCTTCGAGGCCGGCCAGGTCATGGTCACCGTCGCCAACCCGCTGCCGTCGGCCGGCCAGGCGGGCCCGCTCGCCGCCACTGGGGCCAGGGCCGGCCTGAAAGGCCTGCGCGAGCGCGCCGCCCTGGCCGGCGGCACGCTCGAGGCGGGGCCGGCCGCCGGGGCCTGGCGGATTTGCCTGAAGATTCCGGCATGACCGAGAACCCGGAGCCGGTCACCGTCGTCGTCGCCGACGACCAGTCCGCCGTCCGCGAGGGCCTGGTGCTGCTGCTCGGCACCGTGCCCGGGATCACCGTGACCGGCGAGGCGGAGGACGGCGAGGCCGCCGTCGAGATCGTCGCGGCGAAAACTCCGCAGGTCGTCCTCATGGACCTGAACATGCCGCGCTGCGACGGGGTGGAGGCGACGCGCCGCATCCGGGCCAGCCATCCGCAGACCCAGGTGGTCGTGCTGACCACCTACTCCGACGACGAATCGATCATCGGCGCCCTGCAGGCCGGCGCGCTCGGTTACCTGACCAAGGACGCCACCCGGGCCGAGATCGGCCGGGCGGTGCTGGCCGCCGCGGCCGGCCAGGCGGTGCTCGATCCCGAGGTGCAGCAGCGGCTGCTGTCGGCCGCCGCGCGCGCGCCCGCCGCTAGGACCGCCGCTGGGCCCGCCGGTGGGGCCGGCGATCCCGCCGACACCGACCTGACGCCGCGCGAGTCCGAGGTGCTTCGCCTCATCGCGGCGGGCAAGTCCAACCGGGAGATCGCGCGAGCGCTCTTCGTCAGCGAGGCCACGGTCAAGACGCACGTCAACCGGATCTTCGCCAAGACCGGCTCACGGGACCGCACCCAGGCCATGCGCTACGCCTACACCCACGGCTACGCCGACCCGCGGTTACCTTTCACAGCGGGTCTTCGCGGTGCACCTCGCCCGGCTCCTTGTCGATCCGCAGCCCGCGCCAGCTCGGCTGGCGCAGGATCCCGTCGGTGGTCCACTCGGCGAACGCGACCTCACCGACCAGCCGGGGCTCCACCCACCGGGCCCCGCGAGCCTGCTGGTCCGGAATTTTTGTGCCGAACGGGCTCGTTTCACGCCCCAGCGACCCCAGCTGCCCCATCAGGTCGGTGAGCATGTCCTGGGTGAAGCCGGTGCCGACGTGTCCGGCGTATCGCAGCTGGTCACCGTCGTAGATGCCGACCAGCAGCGAGCCGATGGTGTCCGCGCGGCGGCCTTCGCCCGGTTTCCACCCGCAGATGATGACTTCCTGCTGCTTGACGTTCTTGACCTTGATCCAGTCCCGGCGCTGGCCCGGGTGATAGGCCGAATCCAGCGGCTTGCCGACCGCTCCCTCCAGGCCCTTGGCGATGCTCTCAGCCAGCACCTTGTCGCCGCCACCGCGGTGCCACGGCGGGGTCCGGACCGGGCTGGCGTCCAGGCCGAGCTCCTCCAGCCGCTCCCGGCGCTCGGTGTAGGGCCGCCCGAGCAGCGAGTCCTGGCCCTGATACAACAGGTCGAACACGTAAAACTGGACCGGCGCGCGGCGGAGCAGCTTGTCGTCGGGCTGCTGGACGTGCATGCGCGATTGCAGCAGACCGAAGTCCGGGCGTCCGTCCCGCAGCGCCACGATCTCGCCGTCCAGGATCACCGGGGCGGCGACCCGCTCGGCGAGCACGCCGAGCTCCGGGTAGCTCGGCGCCATGTCCTTGTCGTTGCGCGAGACCAGCCGGACCGCGTCCCCGCTGACGTAAGCGATCGCCCGCAACCCGTCCCACTTGAGCTCCCAGCCGTAGCTCTCCTCATCGGCCGGCAGCTCGTGGCGCAGGCTCACCAGCATCGGCCGGATCAGTCGCGGCAGACCCGCCATCCCCGTGCTCCCTTATTGCCCTCGCCGCCTTAAGGCTCGCTGAGCAGTCCTGTCGCCTGGCCGACCTCGATCAGGTGCCCATCCGGGTCGCGGATGTAGGCGCGGATCTCCCGGCCGTGGTCCTTCGGCTCGGTCAGGAAGTGGGCGCCCTTCGCCGACCACTCCGTTTAGGCCGCGGCGATGTCGGCGACCCTGATGTTGATGAACGCGCTGGTCTGGTTGGGGTCGGCCGGCGGCGCGAGCGTCACCGTGGGCTTGTCATCGGTCGGGCCGCCGCCCACGTTGAGGATGAGCCAGCTGTTGGCGATCTTCATGATGACGGGGTCGCGTTCCATCACCACCTTCGCCCCGAACACCGTGCGGTAAAACTCACGGGACCGGTCCTGGTCCGAAACCACCAGGAAGTGCGTGAGCACGAACTCGCTCTCGGGGGCAGGGAAGTCGTCATCGCTCATGTGACCCACCCTACGTAAGCAGGCCACGTGCGCCGCGGCCCGGCAGTGAAAGCGGGCGTCTCCGCGGAGACGCCGGCGGCCGCCGAGCCGGCCCCGGGCCACCCCGCCGACCCGGCCCGCTGTCACGTGGAGGACGGCCCGGCCCTGAGCGTCAGCACCGCGCAGATGCTCGGCTGTACCGCCGTCTTGAGCTGGATGCGGCATGACCGCAGCGGACCTCCCGCTGGGTCGGCTCGGTGCTCCGGCGGGCCGGCCGGTGGCGCCGTCCTGGACACCGCTGTAGCGTGGCTAGCGGCCACGGTGAGCAACTGCTATCCGTGCTCCCCGAAGACCTTGACGCCGCTGCGCTTCATCTCGGCCACCCAGTCCCCCATCTCGATGGCCGCGGCCGAACCCTCCGCATCGGGGTCCTTAGCCGGGTCCAGATCGGCGGTCTCATCCAGGTGGTGGATCAGCAGGAACCGCAAGAATCCTCCCCGTCAGGGTTCCAGGGCGGCGCCGACCAGGCCGACAAGCTCGTCGTCGGCGATGGCTGACGCGTCCTGCGGCCGCAGCTGGATGGTTCCCTTGCTGGTCTTTAGCTCTGGATGACGGGCGACGAAGCCGCCGTCACGGTCCTGCCGCCAGCCGTAGATCGATATCCCGTGCTGCCAGGCGCCAACGCAGAGACGGCGGCGGCCGACCTTATAGGTCGGCATCTGGTACGACAGGACCACGGCCGCTTCGGGATGAGCGGCCAGGATCAGCCGGTGGATGCGGTCGAACAGCGGACGGTGCGCGGGGTCGATACCGTCGATGTAACTCCGTACCGCTTCGTCCATGGCCGCCTCCCTGGGACGATGTCCGGTCTACACGGTAACGACGGCCGGGCCGGCCGGAAATCATCGCGGTCAGCCGGAAGCCGGAAGAGGGCCCGGAAGAGGGCCCGGAAGAGGGCAGGGTAGGGCCTTCTCGAACCAGTGGTGCGCGTACGGCTCGTCGTTGAACGCCGGCACCTCGCGGTAGCCGGCCGCCCGGTACAGGCCGATCGCCTCGCCGAGGCCACGGTTGGTCTCCAGCCGCAGGGCGCGCACGCCGTGAGCGCAGGCGCGAACTTCCAGCTCGGCCAGGAGCCGGCGCCCCAGGCCGAGCCCGCGGACGGACGGGGCGACCCACATCCGCTTGATCTCGGCCGGCCCGCCGGGGTGAAACTTGAGGGCGCCGCAGCCGACCGGCTCCGCGTGCAGGGTCGCGACCAGGAACAGGCCCGCGGGCGGGGTCATCTCGTGGTCGGCGGCGGAGATGCTCCGGGCCGGGTCGAAGCCGCCGTCGAAGCGGCCGGACAACTCCTCGACGTAGGCCCGCAGGCAGTACCGGGCGTCCGGGTCCCGCGGGTCGCCAACGCCGATCACGATGGCCGAAGCCGCCAGCAGCCGCTCCACCTCGGCCATCGCGGCGACGAGCCGACTGCGCTGGCGCACACTAAGCGGATCAAGGAGACTAGCGGCGGCCGTGTCCGAGAGGCGGTCGAGCTCGGCCCGTTCGGCCTGCCCGGCGGCGGTCAGCCGCGCGGTCCTGAGCCTGCCGTCCGCCTCGTTCACCTCGACGGTGACCAGCCCGTCGTTTTCCAGCGACCGTAGCAGCCTGCTCAGGTAGCCGGAGTCCAGGTCCAGCCGTGCTCGCAGGTCCCTGACGTCGCAGCCGTCCGGGCCGATCTCTCCCAGCAGCCGGGCCTGCCCGAGCGGCCGGCCGCGGCCGCCAAAGGCGCCGTCGAGCGCGCCGATCCGCTGCGTGACGGCCCGGTTGAACCGCCGGACCGCCTCGATCATGACCTGCTCCATTCTCTGACTATAGTCAGAGAATGGAGCGAACAACAGCGGTGATCCGGCCCTTAGGGCAGGGCCCCGGATCAGCGAGTGGCGCGAGTGCGGCAGGATGGAGTCATGCAGCCGCGAGATTTTTCGCTTTACGGAGCCGTCGATCTGGGCGCGCGGCAGGCGGCCGCGCAGCGCAGGCAGCCGGCGGGTCAGTCGCCGTCCCAGCCCGGCGCCCCCGGGTCGAACGGCGGAGTCGTCATCGACGTCACCGAGGAAACCTTCAACACCGACGTGGTGGAGCGTTCTCGCACCACGCCCGTGATCATGGACCTGTGGGCCGAATGGTGCGGGCCGTGCAAGCAGCTTTCACCGGTGCTTGAGAAGCTTGCCGTCGAGGCGGGCGGCCAGTGGATCCTGGCCAAGGTCGACGTGGACGCCAACCCCCAGCTGAGCGCGGCACTGCAGGTGCAGAGCATCCCCATGGTGGTGGCGGTCCTCGGCGGCCAGCTCGTGGACGGCTTCCTCGGCGCCATGCCCGAGGCCCAGGTCCGCCAGTGGATCGGCCAGGTCCTGGAGGTCGCGGGGAAGATGGGCATGCCGCTGGCCAACGGCGGGGCCGCCGGAGAAGCGCAGGCCGCCGGGGACGCGCAGCCGGGCGGACCCAGTGCCACCGACGGTCGCGCCGAGGCCCCGGGTGACCGCGCGGGTCGGCCCCCGGCGGGCGCCCCGCCGATGCCTGCGGCCTATGCCGAAGCCCGCGCGGCCATGGAGCGCGGCGACCTAGACGGCGCCGCGAAGGCGTTCGAGGCCGAACTGGCGGCCAACCCGGGCAATCCGGTGGCCAAGACCGGGCTGGCGCAGGTCAACCTGATCCGCCGGATCAGCTCCTACGACCAGGCCCGGGCCCGCCGGGACGCGGCCGAACACCCCGGTGACGTCGCGGCCCAGACCAAGGTGGCCGACATCGACCTGGCGTCCGGCCGGGTCGAGGAGGCCTTCGACCGGCTGCTCGGCGTGGTACGGCGGACGTCGGGCGAGGAGCGCGAGCAGGCGCGCGCGCACCTGGTCAGCCTGTTCGAGCTCCTCCCGCCGAACGATCCGCAGGTCAAAAAGGCCCGTTCGGCCCTGTCGGCCCTGCTCTTCTAAAGGCGCTCCTCTCAAGGGAATATGTAACTCGAGTTGTAAGTTACTTGCCAATAGAGGGTGAAGACCGAGATCCGGCCGAATCCTCCAGGAAACTCTTTCAGAGGTGAGGCAAGGATGTACATCACGAATTTCGTCATGCCGTTGGATGTCGTGCGGCACGAGAACGACGTCACGCTGCGGCTTGACGTGCCCGGCATGGACCGCGAGCAGATCGAGGTCACCGTGGACCGCGGGATCCTGACGATCAGCGGGAAGCGGCTCCAGGAGCGGGCCGAGAACGACAAGTTCTTCGTGCGGGAGCGCAGGATGGGTACCTTCACCCGTCGCCTGCGGCTGCCGGAGAACCTGAACGCCGACGCGGTCGAGGCCAGCTACGACAACGGCGTCCTCGAGGTCCGGATCCCGGTCCTGGAGCAGGCCAAGGCGCGCAAGATCGAGGTCCGTCAGGCGGACGGGCAAGAGGAGCTCGCCGCCTGACCCCAGGTCAGCCGGGCTCCCTGAACCAACGAGCGGCCGGCGGGCGCGGATGCGTCCCGCCGGCCGCTTACCATCTGGGCAGGAGGAGGGAACTGCTATGGCCTCACCGCTTGAGGACGAGAACGCCCCGCTGTACACGGTCGGGCAGGTCGCGGAGATGCTCGCCGTCAAGCAGGCCTTCCTGCGCCGGGTGGATGCCCTGGAGGTGGTCTCGCCGCAGCGGTCGGCCGGGGGCCAGCGCCGCTACACGCGCTACGAGATCCGCGTCATCCAGCAGGTGCTGACGATGGCCGACGAGGGCATCACGCTGGCGGCGATCCGCCGCATCATCGACCTGGAGCGGCGGCTCGCCGCGGTGACCAGGGAACGGGACGAGCTGGCTCGCCGCCTGGCCGAACGGCCGTAAAAGATCATTTCCGCCGAACGGCCGTGGTGCGCGCCCGGCCGTCCGCGTTTTCGCGCCCGCCGGTCAGCGGCTTCGCGTCTGCGCCGGATCAGCCTCCGCGAGCTGCTCGAGCACCGGCAGGGCCTCGGCCAGCGCGTAGCGCTGCGCCGCGGTCAGCAGCCCGAGGCTGGCGGTCAGCACCAGGGTGCTCTCGGTGCGGATGCGCTCCAGCGCCTCCTGGCCGCGCGGGGTGATGGCCAGGGTGCTCGCACGCGCGTCGCTGGGATCGGCCAACCGGCGCACGTAGCCGCTGTCTTCCAGCGCGGTCACCAGCCGGGTGAGGGTGGACGGCGCGATGCCCTCGGCCGCGGCCAGGTCGCCCAGCCGCATCGGCCCGGATCGCTCGACGGTCGCCAGCGCCGCGAGCTGGGTGGGTGTCAGGCCGGCCAGCTCGTGCCGGCGCAGCCGTCGGGACAGCCGGGCCAGCGCGACCCGCAGCCGGGCGACGTCGACCGCGGGCGCCTCGTCTCCAGGCGCCTCGACCACCGATTCCGTGCTCACCTTCCCAGCCTACGCGGTGCGCGCCGTACCCTGGAGTCCAGCGAAAGGCGGGAACCAACGTGGCGATGGCGCCGAGCGTCTCCTACTCCATCACCGTGCGGCCCGAGGTAGCCAGCCGAGGGCGCGCGGTCGCGGTCAGGGACGCGGCGACCCAGCACCCTGACCGATGATAGACAGATGGACGACATGGCATCGGAAGTCCTGGCGGGTCGTCTGCTCGTCGCCACCCCAGTGCTCGGGGACCCCAACTTCCGCCGCACCGTCGTCTTGGTCGTGGAGCACGAGTCCGAGCAGGGCACGCTCGGCGTGGTGCTGAACCGGCCGACCAAGGTGCCGGTCGGCCAGGTCCTCGAGCCGTGGAACGAGCTGGCCACCGACCCGTCCGTGGTGTTCAACGGCGGCCCGGTCGCGCCGAACAGCGCCCTCGCCCTCGCGCACGTGCTGGGCACCGACGAGCCGGTGGGCTGGCACCCGCTGGACGGCGCGCCCGCCATGGCCCGGCTCGGCCTGGTCGACCTGGACGCCCCGCCGGGCCTGCTCGCCGCCGCGATCGTCTCGCTGCGCGTCTACGTCGGCTACGCCGGCTGGAGCGCGGGCCAGCTTCAGGCGGAGATCGAAGAGGGCGCCTGGTACGTGGTGCCCGCCGAGCCGTCCGACGCGTTCTGCGCCGAGCCGGGTCGGCTGTGGCCGGCCGTGCTGCGCCGCCAGGGCGGCGAACTCGCTTACGTGGCGACGTACCCCGACGATCCCGGCCTTAACTAGATCAGCACTGAACTAGACTCGCGGACGTGAGCGAGACTGAGGTTCTTCCCGAGCAGAAGACGCGGGTCCACGAGGACGTCCGGCCCAAGACGTCGCACGGCGACGGCGATCACGAGCGGTTCGCCCACTACGTGGACAAGAGCAAGATCGTCGACAGCATGGTGACCGGCACGCCCGTCACGGCGCTCTGCGGCAAGGTGTGGGTGCCCAGCCGGGACCCGAAGCGCTACCCGGTCTGTCCCACCTGCAAGGAGATCTACGAGCAGCTCCCCCCGGGCGGCGAGGGCGGCGAGGACTGACCAGGCCAACACGGCGTGCCTTTACCAGCGCAGGGCGGCCCACCCCGGTAACATTTCGGCCTCGTGACTACCCCTGCATCTGACGCCGCTGGAACCCAGCCCGTTCGGGATGATCTTCTTCCTGCTCTTCGCGGGTGGCAGAAGGATGCCTACCACGAGTACTTCCGTACGTCGCGGCGCGATTTCCTGCTGGTCGCCACGCCGGGAGCGGGCAAGACCACGTATGCGCTCACGGTCGCGGCCGAACTTCTCGCCCGGCGCGAGGTCGCGTCGCTCACCATCGTGACGCCCACCGAGCACCTGAAGCACCAGTGGGCGCAGGCGGCCGGCCGGTTCGGCCTCGCGATCGACCCGGCGTACCGGAACGCCCAGGGCCGGGCCGGGGCCGACTTCGCCGGGGTCGCCGTCACCTACGCCCAGGTCGCCGCGCACCCGGCGCTGCACAGGCAGCGCACCGAGAACCGCCGCACCCTGGTTATCTTCGACGAGATCCACCACGCGGGCGACGCGCTGTCCTGGGGGGACGCGGTCACCGACGCGTTCGACCCAGCCCGGCGCAGGCTCGCGCTGACCGGCACGCCGTTCCGCAGCGACGCGAACCCGATCCCGTTCGTCACCTACACGGCCGAACCGGGCGGCGGTCAGCGCAGCGCCTCGGACTACGTGTACGGCTACGGGCCGGCCCTAGAGGACGGCGTGGTGCGGCCCGTGATCTTCCTCGCCTACTCCGGCGAGATGCGCTGGCGCACCCGGGCCGGGGACGAGATCACCGCCACCCTGGGCACGCCGATGACCAAGGACCAGATCGCGCAGGCCTGGCGGACCGCGCTGGACCCGGCGGGGGAGTGGGTCAGCCGGGTGCTCGAGGCCGCCGACAAGCGGCTGACCGAGGTCCGCCGGGGCATGCCCGACGCGGGCGGCCTGGTCATCGCGGGCGACCACGAGGACGCCCGGGCCTACGCCGGCCTGCTGCGCGGGCTGACCGGCCGGCGTCCCGTGGTGGTGCTGTCCGACGACAAGACCGCGAGCAGGAAGATCTCCTCCTTCGCTACCTCTGACGAACGGTGGATGGTCGCCGTGCGGATGGTCTCCGAGGGCGTGGACATCCCGCGGCTGGCCGTCGGCGTATACGCGACCAGCGTGTCCACCGCCCTGTTCTTCGCCCAGGCGGTCGGCCGGTTCGTCCGGGCCCGGCAGCGCGGCGAGACCGCGTCGGTGTTCCTCCCGTCGGTTCCCGTGCTGCTGTCCTACGCCGCCGAACTCGAGGCCGAGCGGGACCATGTGCTCCGGCATCCCGCTGGCGAGGCTGACGAGGAGGATCTGCTCGCCGAGGCGCAGCGGCAGCGCGATACCCCGGAGGTGTTCGACGAGCCGGCCTTCCAGGCCCTCAACGCGTCCGCGCACTTCGACCGGGTGCTGTACGACGGCGGGGAGTTCGGCACCGCGACCGCGGCGGGCTCGCCGGAGGAAGAGGATTTCCTCGGCCTGCCCGGCCTGCTGGACCCGGACCAGGTCCGGACCCTGCTCCGCAAGCGCCAGGACACCCAGCTAGCCGCCCGCTCCCATGCCGCGACCGCCCCCCCGCACACCCCGTCAGCCCCGCAAACCCCGTCAGCCCCGCACACCCCGTCAGCCCCGCACACCCCGTCAGCCCCGCAGGCCCCTCCCGCCACACCCCCGGTGAGCCGCCAGGCCCTCGCCGCGCTCCGGAAGGAACTCAACGGCCTGGTCGGGGCCTGGAGCCACCGGACCGGCCAGCCGCACGGCGTCATCCACGCCGAACTGCGCCGCGCCTGCGGCGGCCCGCCGCTGCCGCAGGCGACCGCCGACCAGATCCGCGCCCGCATCGACACCATCCGCCGCTGGGCCATTTCCGGCCGCTAGCCCCAGCCCGCAATCCCATCATCGTGGGTCGAAACCCGTGCTGGAGCACGGAAAACAACCCACGATGACGGCCGCACCTCTAGGCAGCGCTGGCCGGGGTCCCGGTGAGGCCGACGCCAAGCGTGCGCAGGTCCTCGATGGCCTTGGCGGTGGATTCCGGGGCGACGCCTGCGGTCAGGTCGAGCAGCACCCGGGTGGCGAAGCCCAACCGGGCCGCGTCGGCGGCGGTGGCGTGCACGCAGTAGTCGGTGGCGATGCCGGCCACGTCTACCTCGTCGACGCCGCGGGCGCGCAGCCAGTCGGCCAGCGGCGTCCCGGCCTCGTCGGCGCCTTCGAACCCGCTGTACGCGGCCGCGTGCGCACCCTTGAGAAACACCGCCTCCACGGCCGCGGTGTCCAGGTTCGGGTGGAAGTCCGCGCCGGTCGTCCCGGCCACGCAGTGCGGCGGCCAGGAGGCCGCGTAGTCCGGATGGTCGGAGAAGTGGGCGCCCGGATCCACGTGGAAGTCCTTGGTGGCCACCACGTGCGCGTATTCACGATCGGCGGCGAGACGCTCGCTGATCGCGCGCGCCACGGCGGCGCCGCCTGCGACCGCGAGCGAGCCGCCCTCGCAGAAGTCATTCTGTACATCGACGATGATCAGTGCGCGCATGGGGCCAACGGTATCGCGCTACTCGCCGACGTCGGCGGGGGTGCCGTCGGTGATGCGGATGAGTTCGGCGTAGGAGGTGGGGAACACGGTGTGCGGGTGGGCCGCCGCGGCCCAGATCACGTCGTACTTTTCCAGCCAGGTGTCGACCAAGGTCCGGATCGGGCTGGGGTGGCCGACCGGGGCGACGCCGCCGATGGCCTGGCCCGTCCATTCTCGGACCGAACGGGCGTCGGCTCGCCGCACCTCCGCAACGCCCGTCAGCCTCGCCACCTTGGCCACATCCACGCGATGAGCGCCGCTGGTCATGACGAGCAGCGGCGCCCCGTCCGCGCTGAACACCAGGCTGTTCGCGATCGCGCCGAGCTCGCAGCCGAGCTGGGCGGCCGCGGCCGCGGCCGTCGGCGCGCTCTCGGGCAGTTCCCGAACCTCGCCCGCCACGCCCGCCTCACCGAGCACGGCCGCGAATCTGGAGAAATCCACTGGCATGCGAGCAGGCTAGCCGGGCCGGGACCGGCCCGGCGAACCGTTTATGACCGGTAGCAGTAGGAGTCCGAGGACGCGTCGCCGCCCTGCAGCCGGACCTGGTGCACCCGCAGGCCGCGCCAGTCCTCGCCGCGCGGGAAGAACTTCTCGTCCAGGCTCAGCCCGCCGCCCGCGGCCGGATCCGTGTCGATCTTGGCCAGCCAGCTGCCCACGCCGTCCGGGTAGAACTGGTAGTTCACGTGCACGATTAGGACTCGGCTCCGTTCGGGGGATCGAAGACGGTGGGGATGGCGGGGTAGCCGCGGGACAGCTGCAGCGCCCACGGCGGCAGCTCGGCCAGCGCCTCGCGGTGCCACGCCCGGGCCTCTTCCACCCCAGAGCGCCCGACGACCTCGCCCCCGGCCACCAGCGGCACGAGCAGTTCCCGGTCCAGCGGCCCGGGTTCCGGCGGCGTCAGGCTGATCCGCTCGCTCAGCGCGGTGCCGCGCTCGTCGCGGTGCCGCACCGCCCACTTGCGCCCGCCCCGGCCCGGCTTGCCCACCGAGCGCTTGGCTACCGGCTCCAACTCGTCGTCGCCGGCCGACGAGGCCCGCGCCACCAGCTTGTACACCAGCGCCGCCGTCGGCGCGCCCGAACCGGTGACCAGCGACGTGCCCACCCCGTAGCCGTCCACCGGGACCGCGCCGAGCGCCGCGATGGAGTACTCGTCCAGGTCGCCGGTGAGGATGATCCGGGTGCCGGTCGCGCCGAGTTCGTCGAGCAGCGCGCGGACCTGCCGGGCCAGCACCGGCAGGTCGCCGCTGTCGATCCGCACCGCGCCCAGGTCACGGCCCGCCACCTCGACCGCCGTCCGCACCGCCCGCGGCACGTCGTAGGTGTCGACCAGCAGCGTGGTGGCCTTGCCGAGCGAGGAGATCTGCGTCTCGAAGGCGTGCCGCTCGCTGTCGTGCACCAGGGTGAAGGCGTGCGCGCTGGTGCCGGCGCTCGGGATCCCGTACTCGTAGCGCGCCCGCAGGTTCGAGGTGGAGGCGAAGCCGGCGATGTAGGCCGCCCGGGCGCTGGCCACCGCGGCCCGCTCGTGAGTCCGCCGCGAGCCCATCTCGATCAGCGGGCGGTCGCCGGCCGCGGTTACCATCCGGGACGCGGCGGAGGCGATCGCGCTGTCGTGGTTGAGGATGGACAAGGTGACGGTCTCCAGCAGCACCGCCTCGGCGAACGTGCCCTCCACGACCAGGATCGGCGAGCCGGGGAAGTAACAATCCCCCTCGGAGTAACCCCAGATGTTTCCGCCGAAACGGTAGGATTCGAGAAAAGCCAGCGTCGGCTCGTCCACGATGCCCGCGCCGCCGAGGAACTCTAGGTCGGCCGGGCCGAAGCGGAACCGCTCTATCGCGTCGAGCAGTCGCCCGGTGCCCGCCACGACGCCGTACCTCCGGCCATGCGGCAGGTGCCTGGCGAAAACCTCGAAGATGGCCCTGCGGTCGGCCGCGCCGCTGCGCAGCGACGCCTGCAGCATGGTGAGCTCGTAGTGGTCGGTCAGCAGTGCGGTCCCGAGCGGGGCCGTCCCGGATGGGTCCGAGCCGGGCGGGGGCTGGTGGTTCACGGGATTCGTCACAGGTGGAAGACTACGGAGTGGGAGGTGGGTAGTTGTGAGCACGGCGCCCGCTGAGGTGGATCTGCCGCGATCCGCCGACAATCCAGTGTCCGACAAGCCCTGGGTCACGATCGTCTGGAACGATCCGGTCAACCTGATGTCGTACGTGACCTACGTGTTCCAGCACGTCTTCGGCTACCCGAAGAAGAAGGCCACCAAGCTGATGCTCGACGTGCACCACAAGGGCAAGGCGGTGGTCGCCGCCGGGGCCAGGGAGGCCATGGAGCACAACGTCGAGGTCCTGCACGGCTACGGCCTGTGGGCCACGGTGAAGCAGGACAAGTAGCCAGCCGACATGGAGCCGTTCCGGTCGGTCCGAGGCGGCGGCGCGCGGGCCTGGCTCGCCGCGGCCGAGGCGTCCTTGCTGCGCAGCCTGGTCGGCCAGGTCATGTCCCTGGTCGAATCCGGGGACCCAGCCGATGAGCCGGGTAGCGGCACCGATGACGACCTGGCCGCGCTCGAGGCGATGGTGCACGGGCCGGGGGCGGACACGATCCCCGAGGACCCGGTGCTGGCCCGGCTGCTGCCGGACGGCTACCGCGACGACCCGGAGGCGGCCGGGGAGTTCCGCCGGTACACCGAGCCCGCGCTGCGCAGCGCCAAGCACGCCACGGCCCAGGAGATGCTGGACACGCTGCCGGAGGCGGGCGGCCGCATCCAGCTGACCCAGGACCAGGCCCTGTCGTGGCTCAAGGCGCTGAACGACGTGCGGCTCGCGCTCGGAGTCCGGCTGGGCGTCACCGAGGACTTCGAGGAGCAGTGGGCGCGGCTGAAGCCGGATGACCCGCAGTGGACCGCGTTCGAGGTGTACGCCTGGCTCGGCGCGGTGCAGGAGTCGCTGGTCCAGGCGCTAGCGTAACTGTGCTAGCCCGGGGGGACGACCCCCCCAGACCCCCCCGATAGGCTCGGGGATCATGCTGACGATCCCGCGCGATCTGTACGACAAGATCGTGGCCCACGCCCGCGCCGACCACCCGGACGAGGCCTGTGGCGTGCTGGCCGGCCCGGCCGGGAGCGACCGCCCGGAACGGTTCATCGCCATGATGAACGCCGAACGGTCCCCGACCTTCTACCGCTTCGACTCCGCCGAGCAGTTCCAGGTATGGCGGGAGATGGACGAGGCGGACGAGGAGCCGGTCGTCATCTACCACTCGCACACCGCCACCGAGGCGTACCCGTCGCGCACCGACATCTCCTACGCCAGCGAGCCGCAGGCGCACTACGTGCTGGTGTCAACCAGGGACGAAAACGTGACGGAGTTCCGCTCGTACCGGATCGTGGACGGCGTGGTCACCGAGGAGCTGGTTTCCGTACTGGCATGACGCCCGGAATGATTCGGGCCGCGGACGGGTTGGACGCCTAGGACTGACCAGATAACCCAGTGGAGCGTTGTTCATGGCCATCGAGGTTCGCATCCCGACGATCCTGCGTACGTACACCGACGGTGCCAAGCAAGTCGAGGGGACCGGATCCACGCTCGACGAGCTGTTCACGAACCTGGAGAAGCGGCACGGCGGCCTGCGGGACCGCCTGGTCGACGGCGGCGGCCTGCGGCGTTTCGTCAACGTGTACCTGAACGACGAGGACGTCCGCTTCCTGGCCGGGCTCGAGACGCCGGTCAAGGACGGCGACACGGTGACGGTCCTGCCCGCGGTGGCCGGCGGCGCCCGCTAGGGTCCCGCCGTAGCGGGCTTTTTATACCGAACGGACCGGGGTTATGCGCTACGAGAACCTGCTTGACTCGCTCGGCCACACGCCCCTGGTCGGCTTGCCCCGCCTATCCCCGTCTCCCGACGTCCGGCTGTGGGCCAAGCTCGAGGACAGGAACCCGACGGGTTCGGTCAAGGACCGCGCCGCGTTCTTCATGGTGGCCCAGGCGGAGAAGGACGGGCTGCTCTCGCCCGGATCGACGATCCTGGAGCCCACCTCGGGCAACACCGGCATCTCCCTGGCCATGGTGGCCAAGCTGCGCGGCTACCGGCTGATCGTGGTCATGCCCGAGAACACCAGCTCCGAGCGCCGCCAGCTGCTGCGGATGTACGGTGCCGAGATCATCGGCTCGCCGGCCGCGGGCGGCTCCAACGAGGCGGTCCGGGTGGCCAAGCAGATCGCCGCCTCTCGCCCCGACTGGGTCATGCTCTACCAGTACGGCAACGAGGCGAACGTCCGGGCGCACTACGAGACCACCGGGCCGGAGATCCTGACTGACCTGCCCGAGATCACGCATTTCGTGGCCGGCCTGGGCACCACCGGCACGCTCATGGGCGTCGGCCGCTACCTGCGCGAGCACAAGCCGGACGTCAAGATCGTCGCGGCCGAGCCCCGGTACGGCGAGCTCGTCTACGGGCTGCGGAACGTGGACGAGGGCTTCGTCCCCGAGCTCTACGACGAGTCCGTGCTGACCACCAGGTTCTCCGTGTCCTCGGCCGACGCGCTGCGCCGGACCAGGGAGTTCGTCTCCGCCGAGGGCATCTTCGCGGGCATCTCGGCCGGCGCCGCCCTGCACGCCGCCCTGGGCATGGCGGCCAAGGCGGTGACCGCGGGCGAGCGCGCCGACATCGTGGTCCTGGTCGCCGACGGCGGCTGGAAGTACCTGTCCACCGGCGCCTACTCCGGCACCCTGGACGAGGCCGAAGCCCG
>Ga0074046_10000499_pt1 | contig 36074 bp, 37 predicted proteins | sample BogForMeECP23OM3_FD_94441 | JGI IMG/M metagenome (GOLD analysis project Ga0074046, IMG submission 94441) | Bog forest soil microbial communities from Calvert Island, British Columbia, Canada - Bog Forest MetaG ECP23OM3 | ecosystem: Environmental > Terrestrial > Soil > Wetlands ... | reverse complement strand
GATGCCCTGTTCATCGAGGTGAGAACCCATGGTGATAACAGCCACCGGGCTGTTAGCGTCCCCTGAGTGGAAGTCCCCCTTGACGAGCGGCCATCCACTTGCTGGTGATTTCTTGTCTGCCATATCAGCTCACCTTGATCAACTGGAATGCAATGATTCCTGCAATGAATAGTCCAACGGCAAGTCCATACCACAACGAGGTGATCGTGCCACCGATTGCAAGCCCGTGCTCCCTGTTGGGGAACGAGGCGAGCAGGTTACCTTCTCCGGAGAGCATGTTGACCAGATCGTCGCTGGTTGCTTCGAGGACTGCAACTTTTTCGAGGACCGGTGAGAGTGACTCGCCTGCGGAGGTAATGATACCAATCATCGGGTCAGCGACAAGACCGAATTCCGGGAGTACCTGAATGTATGCCATTTCAGTGTCCCTCCACGTCAGGAATCGGTTTTGCATCGAGCCATGCGGCTGCGTCACGCTTGGAAAGGATCATGTACTGGCAGTAGGTATATCCCCATCCGATGATGGCGATGACCAGCGAGATGAGTGCCGAGCCGGCACTGATCAGGGCAAAGGACATGACTGCTGCAACGAGCATAGAGAGGAACCCGCACTCTGCAGTAAGCATGAGCATGCGGTCCTGTTTCCAGCCGGGTCCGAGGCACGCGTTGAACGGGTGCTGGATTGCGATTGCTCCCAAGAGGAACGCGACTGCAATCAGGCAGCCGCCCATGAATGACTGTTGCTGGGTCAGGAGAACCTGGCCGAGAACGGTGACGGTTCCTGTAGTCAGTCCTGCGAACGTGAATCCGCCGGTCATCAGTGCTGCAAAGCCCATGAGGGACAGTGCGCCGACAACTGCCATTTCGGTCAGTGCCTGCACCATGGCTGGGATCTTCATGTTCAAGATGTTGTTGGAAACATACCCGAGGATGAACCCGATGATGGCTGCAAGGATGAGTGCGACGATGGGTGCCCAGATATCGAACCTGGTGGCCAGCAACATCGCAATAACACCTGAGCCGAATGCAATCATACCTGCTGAGGGAACTCCGGTACCGATACCGTAGCTGCAGAGCACCTTGATGGTGTGGCTCCCCCAGATCAATGCTGCGACCACCGCAAGGCCACCGAAGAATGAGAACATCTCGGTGCCGGTGAGGACATTGAGGTATGTTAGGTAGAGACAAACAAGGGTGCTCACGATTCCCGCAATCATGATCTTATTGTGCGGGACGCCCCCTTCAATAACTTCAACTTTTACTGACATCTTCTACACCTCAGAATGGTCCCAGGGGCAGCACGATCAGGATCGCTGCCAGTCCGCAGAGTGCCGATGCAACAGCGGATGCAACGATCGCCCGTGGCCAGCGCTTGAATTTCGGGTCGTGGGGTCCCTCGATGGTTCCCGTGATATTATAAGCAGTGAGCACTGCATTCACGAGGAACATACCTACGGCGAATATACCCGCCATGGATACTGCGATCGGCATTACCTGTTCCGGCTTGAGCTGCATCAGCGTCGGGAGTGCTCCCTCGTAGATGTTGAGCAGCTCGAGATAGATGAGCGTTCCGCCGGCACCGGCAAAGATACCGCCAGTGACGCCGCCAACGAAGGAGACGAACGGGAGGCCGTGGCCCTCAGTACCCTGTGACTTGTATTCTGCCTGGGTGTCTCCGGTTATTGGGTCCCTTGCTACTTTACCTGAGGCTGCAGGGATACCCATGCCGAAGACGTAGACGAAGTTGACCATCATACAGGTGATTGCCATCATCAGGCCGCCACCAACGCCGCCGGTGATGACGACGACGATCGGGTCCTGGCCTGCTGCTGCAGCCCATGCTCCGCCGAAGAGACCGGCAAGTCCGCCACCAGCTGCGAGCATCGCGACACCGGTTGCAATACCGGGTGCCTGGCCCATTGCTGCGGGTGCACCGCCGACCGGGACGAAGTGGACACCGAACCCGATCATGACGCCACCAATGATGACGCCGATGAGGGCCATGAAGCCGACGGTCGGGGAAACGAGCCAGCAGATCCCAAGAAGGATCAGGACCAGGATAACACCGACGCCCATTGCGGTCGGGTTCATTGCAGATCCTGCTGTCGGTTTTGCTGCTACTGCGCTCATGAGGATGCCTCCTTGGCTTCCGTGTAGGGTCCGTAGTTCTTCCGTGCCCAGACTTCGATGTACCGGTCAACGACCGTGAAGATGAGGATCAGGAGAACACCGATTGCGATTGAACCCCAGCCGGCTCCGATCTTGTCGAAGAGAATCGTACGCCAGAGTTCGAGGAAGACAATCAGACCGAAACAAATACCGGATGCCGAGCCGCCGATCTTTGCGGTAAACCATCCGTTGTCGATTGAGTTGCGTTCGCCTGCTTCAGCATAGCGTACGATGTTACCGGACGCTGAGATCGGGACACCTGCACCGAACTTCTGGTTCTGGTACTGGCGTTCCTTCCCGTAGTACGGGTTGCCTGTCGCAGATCCAGCTGCACCGAGTGCAATACCCCAGATCAGGCCGAGCAGCGGCAGCGGGAACGGGTGTCCCAGTGCGCCGTTGATCAGTTGACAGAGTGCAACGGTTGCAAAGATTGCGATAAAGGCGTGTGCCATGGTAACCGTTGTCATGGACTTAAGGATGTCCACGTACACCGGCTGCCCGAACTTGGACAGGCTGGCTGTCCTGCCTAGGTATGCGGTGGTTGCATAGACGCCCTGTACAAAGACTGCGAGTACAGAACCGAGAACGATTGCAAGAACCGCGTTTAACTGCATTGCCATAAAGGCCCATGCGAGACCTGCTCCCAGGCAACACCAGAGACCGTATGCTGGGGGTTCACCTGCGACCGCCTTGTTGAAGATGCGGTGCAGGAAACCCATCTGCGGAGCGAGCTGAACCTGTGAGTTCGGGTCACCCTGTGATCCGATGTTGGATTCAGTATCTTCCGCAGCACCGGCTACAGTGGCAAGAGCTCCTGTCAATGCAGTAATTCCAATGCCAAATACAATTTGTTCCATTTAGCCTCCTCCCTACGTGCAAATGCACGAGAGTATTCAAAATGCAATGCCACGCACATCGAGTAAATACTCTTTGTGGTTAGTGTAAATTTGGTCTGGTCTCGATTAAAAGGTTTCGAATTTATTCCGACGAAATTGGAGTATAAATCACGCCGATTAAAAATCAGGGTCAGATTCGGGATTATCCACTCATGTGAATTTGTGTTAAGGAAAATTTAGTTGAGTTAGGATCAACCGGTTTTGTCCAATGAATGTGATCGGCGGGGAATTTTTCCCCCTTGCCGTTGTGTTATATCATTTCTCGAGTCTTCGGCCTTCGGATAACCGAAGACTTACGGGTCTTCTCCAGTCTCCCCTTCACATGGTTTGGCTCATGCCAATACCGGTAACCTTTTCCGTCCGGTCACAACCTTTCACTGGTTCCCCACTATTCCTCTGCCAGATAACATATTCATTCTTCTATCCTGGAAGGGGATGTGTAGCTACCCATCCCTCAGAAGCAGGGACTTCCCTCCACCTCCGTTTAAAAATTTGAAGAGGGGGGTCACCCGCCAACTCCCCCCTCCTCCTTGGATGGGGGGTCGACACGATTTGAAAACCGGAATGAGTGGGGGTAGGCCGGGACCCCCCTTGTCTTCAGGCCCGGCCGATCACCTTCGCCCCGCACACCAGTGCCGTATAAAACAGGAACGACAATACCTGATCAGGAGCATCCGCAAGAATGATTGTTATCGGGATAGACCCCGGGCTGGCACGCGTGGGATACGGGGTTATTGAGGTCAATAATCGGAAAACCGAACCGGTCTGCTATGGCTGCATTGAGTCCGGCAAGGACCAGCGCACATCGGAGCGGCTACTGCATATCTATAACGAACTTGCTGCCCTCTTTGAAAAATACCCGCCGGCACATGTCGCGGTCGAAAAACTGTTCTTCACCAATAACATCACATCTGCCATGAGCGTCAGCGAAGCCCGCGGAGTGATCCTCCTGCTCGCCGAACAGCGGCATATACCGATTGCGGAATACACCCCGAACCAAGTCAAGCAGGCGATCACCGGATCCGGGCGGGCTGACAAGCGCCAGATGCAGGAGATGATCATGAGGCTGCTTTACTTGTCCGAAATCCCCCGGCCCGATGATGCGGCCGATGCCCTTTCGATTGCCTTATGTCATATCCATATCATGAGATAGTACCATGATCGCGCTTCTTTACGGTGAACCGGTCCTCGCGGGCGACCGGTGGGTAGTCATCGATGTCCATGGCGTCGGGTACCAGGTGCTGGTCACCCAGCCGGCCCTCCAGCAGCTGGCAAATACCCATGAAATGGTGAAACTCTATACCCATATGGCGGTCCGTGAGGACGCGATCACCCTGTACGGGTTCCTGCACCAGAGCGAACTGGAGATGTTCCGGATCCTGATCGGCGTGACCGGCATTGGCCCGCAGATTGCCATGAACCTCTTGTCCCGGATCGGGATCGAAGAGTTCGCCATTGCGATCCTGAACGAGGATGAAAAGTCCCTGACCCGGATCTCCGGTATCGGAACGAAGAGTGCAAAACGGTTGATCTTGGAGCTCAGGGACAAGATGAAGAAGATCAGCGAGACGATCCCCCACGGGGAGGCAGGAAAAGGGAGCATGGCGGTCCATGACGCAATCGGCGCCCTTGTGTCTCTCGGGTTTCAGGAGAACGAATCCCGGGATGCGGTCAATGCAGCGGCCCGTGCGCCGGGCACCCCATCCGTGCAGGGTCTTATCAAGGCGGCTCTTGTTAGGTTAAAGGAGCGGTGAGGTCATGTCCGAGCGGATTATTTCACCGGACTCCCTGACAGAAGAGGGTGACGATCCCACCATCCGGCCAGACCGGCTGGAAGAGTTTGTCGGGCAGGTACAGGTCAAGGAGAGCCTGAAGATTGCTATTGTTGCCGCACAAAAACGCAATGAACCAATAGACCACATCCTGTTCTCCGGTCCGCCGGGGCTTGGCAAGACCACGCTTGCCCATATCATCGCCCGCGAGATGGGGGCGGATATTCGGTCCACGACGGGTCCGGTGCTCGAGAAACCCGGGGATATTGCTGCACTCCTCACCCCCCTTAAACGGGGGGATATCCTGTTCATCGACGAGATCCACCGGATCAACCCGGTCGTCGAGGAAGTACTGTACCCTGCAATGGAGGATTTTTTCATCGATGTGATGATCGGTGAAGGGCCGAGTGCACGCACGATCAAACTGAACCTCGAACATTTTACCCTTATCGGGGCAACAACCAAGCAGGGGCTCCTCGGCGCACCGTTCCGGGACCGTTTCGGCATAGTCTCCCGGCTCGACCTGTATGCTCCCGCCGAACTGGTCCGGATCGTAACACGGAGCGCGTCGATCCTGAAGATCCCGATCACGCCGGATGGAGCGGAGGAGATTGCGAAACGGAGCCGGGGAACCCCGCGGATTGTCAACCGGCTGTTGCGACGGGTGAGGGATTATGCCACGGTCAAAGGGGATGGCACGATCACGCGGGAGATCGCCAAAAATGCCCTTGCCATGCTGCAGATCGACGAGCTTGGCCTCGACGAACTGGACCGGCGCATCCTTGCGGTCATAGCAAATGACTTTGACGGTGGTCCGGTCGGGGCAAAGACGATTGCCATCTCAGTCGGCGAAGAAGTGCGGACAATCGAGGATGTTTATGAGCCATACCTTATCCAGATTGGGTTTGTCAAGCGCACGCCCCAGGGACGGGAAGTCACGTCTGCTGCAAAAAAGCATCTCAATAATCCGCAGAAGACGCTGGTGTGATAGCGCCGTCTGGTAACAACGCGACGGATACAGTATGTTGTGGAATTACCAATATCCGTGCCGCGGCACCGGATGCGGTCCGGTTTTTCCTATTCACTTTTATCTTGATACAATCTCCCGCATCAGTACCATCACTCCCGGCTTTGCCGGCTTCCGGGAAACCGGTGTACCGGATCCAATCCCCGGCATCGGCTCTTCGAACATCTCCCTGTTCAGCCTCTCATTGAGCTCATCGAAGATCCGCTTGTAGGCCACACAGTGGGGGTCAACCCCGTCAAGCGAGCCGCCCGATGGAGCGATTGCATTATATGGGCACCCGCCCCGGCAGTACTTGATATGCGAACAGTCTTTGCACGCCCTGTCTACGTACTCGGAGAATTCCATCATCCGTCGGCCCGGCTCTGAGTACATGAGCTGCTCCATCGTAGGCTGGTCCCGTACGTGGCCCATCACCCACTCCGGCATCCCGACAAAACGGTAACAGGGATAGATACTCCCGTCGGGGCCGATGGCAAAAGTGTTGCCCATGCAATTGACAAACGTGCAGACACTCCCCCGGCGGGTGAAGACGCACCGGCAGAGATCGTTGATGTTCATCACCTCCATAGTACCGAGGTTCTCGAGCGACTTGTCGAGAAGGTACACCAGCAGCTCTCCATACTCTGCCGGCTCCAGCGCCCATTCCTTCGGGTTCTCCGAGCGGAGCGACGGCAGGGCCGGGTGGAGCTTCAGGACAAATCTCTTCGTCTTGAAGAAATTGAATATCTCCTCTTTTCGCTTCACCGATTTGTTGGTGAATGTACAAATGAACCGCACCATGAGCCCATGATTTTTCGCAATCTCGTAGCCCCGCATCGTCTTCTCAAAATATCCATTTCCCCGCTGCGAATCGGTGATATCCTCAGAACCGTCGATGCTCGACCCGATGGGGACATGGTACTCTGCCAGCACCCCGGCGATCTCCGGTGTCATCCGCCAGAGGTTTGTCTGCATGGCGAACTCCGGGGTGAGTTCTTTCAACTCGCCCGAGAGCAGGGGCAGCGCCTGCCGGTAAAAGTCTGCGCCGGCAAGGAGCGGTTCCCCCCCATGAAACGTGAATGTGACCCGGTCAGAACGGAAATCTTTGAGCCACGCAACCACGTCTTTTACCGTATCGATGTTCATGATCGGTGACCCTTCCTCCGAACTCCAGCAGTATTTGCACTTGGAGGGACATCCTAATGTCGGGATGAGCATGATGTGGAAGGGATTTTTCATTACCCTTTTTTCCTCTTTTTATGGTATATTTGTTTTCATCTCATTCAAAGATTTCAGTTTCCCATAAGGGGAATATCAGGTAAGCAATAGTAAATATCGAAAAAAAGAGAGGAATCAACTGATAATTGCAGGGAACGATGACAAGTCTCCCGTTAGCACATAGAAAAATCCTGCAAGGATCATCGGAGTACTCAGAAAAATAATCGTAATCCCTGCCGTAACAAGGGCAAATGTTTTCGAAGTATTTTTTTGCATATGGTATGCGCCTAATCCGATGAGGCCGAAGCCAATTCCCCCGATAACAGCGGGAAAAATAATAGTTGGATCGAGAAACAGGTTGAGATGATGGATGAGCGAGTTGAACAGGGAAAACATGAGTATGTACATGATCAGCGGGACAAAAAAACCGTTTGTGATTGAAGTATACTGGAACCCTTCAAGCACAATAAAGACCGGAACCAGGATTGCAAAGAGAATGGCAATCCCCTGCATAAACCGAAAGAGAACCGGAACTTCATATACGTCGAGTAGCAGGAACAGAAACCATGCGATCAGGAGCGATTGGAGAAATACCACTGCGACCATGATCATGTCCAGTTTTCCAAAAGAACTACCGACAGACCATGCCCGCCGGTTTTTTACCTTAGTGTTTTCTGCCGTTTTTTTCACCTGCTGAATAGGTTTCCCCTTCTTGTACGATTGTTGCCGGGTTCTTCCTGATTTTAGTGTGGGTAAAACTTGTATATATATTTCATTCGCTCCGGCTCCAAAGTATCCACTATCTGAATGCCCCTACAGACTCCCGGGTTGTCAATGGGGTCATAAATGCATACCCGAACAGGAAAACTGGTAAAAAAGAAAAAAATTTGTGTTGGGGAAATCGTGCTTACCTGGCAGGGATGATCAGTGAGCGCTCGCCGGCTGGCATGAACTCACGGATTGCACCCTTTGCGAACTCGCGGCGGGGTTCGGCGAAGTCGAACTTGAGCGACGGGTCTGCGAAACAGATCTTGATCAGCGGGGACAGGGTCCATGCATCCTGGCGTCCGTAGTGGGCGGCGGCTGCAATGGCTGCGTACTCTCCCTGGTGACCGACGTTCATTGCGTAGTTCGGGTAGTTTGGTCCACGGAGCTCGCCGATACAGCCTTCGTCGGGTCTGATCGACATTGAGTTGGTTGAACCACACTGGTCTTGCAGGTCGTAGCCGAAGAAGCCGAGACGTGACCAGCCTTCCTTGTGGGCGAGCATGGACATGTACCACCCGTTCAGGCCGGCGTTGGAGTTTGCTGTTGCCAGTGAACAGGAGATACCTGCTGCTGCTGCAAGGACGGATGCACGCTGGGATCCGCCGAAGTGGCTCTCGAGGGTGGTGGGGTACTGTTCGTACTGTTCCATACCGTAGAGAGTAACCTCGGTTGCGATGTCGTTGAGGACTTCCTGAGTCTTCTTTGCCTTGCCGAGACCACCGTGCTTGGAGTTGATGTAGTCAAGACCATAGTAGCAGTAGTCATCAAGGATATTGTCGGTGTATGCAGCGGTTGCATACTGGGTGAATCCGACACCACCGGACATGTAAGATCCGAGCCAGATCTGGTCGAAGAGCATCGCACCTGCACCGACGACTTCAAGGGTTGCCTTGACGGGGTCGTTGGGGTACTTGCGGTCTCCCTGGATCATATCTGCAAAGTGTCCGAACTTGATGCCACCTGGCTCGTTCGGGCCACGTGCACGACGGGCGGGCAGGATGTCTGCCATCTGGATAACGCCAGCGTGCTTTGCGGCGAATGCGAGGTCAGCGACTGCTGCCTCACCGGCACACATCTTGTATGCGCCGATAAAGGACATACCGATCTGCATCGCAGACCACCGGGAGGTGGTTCCACCATCGCAGGTCCTGCTGACGGTTGTGGGGATGTGCACTGCCTGGTACATCGACTTGCCGACGGAAGCCTTAAGTGCTGCTGCACTCTTTGCCGGGAAGAGCTTGTCGAGGTTTAAGAGGAACTGGGGCTCGATGTCATCTGCCATCTCGTCGTCGCCAGTGAAGATCTTCACGTAGCAGTCGTCGACAAGTGACGGGTGGGTCTCGACCATGTGTTCCTGAACTACGGCTGCACCGGGCATGGCGTGGTTCAGCACGTGGAGGTACTCGTTGATGGTCTCAGGAGTAACTTCCTTGCCGAGCCGCTTCTGGAGAGTGTTGTGGGCGAGGTCAAGACCTACGATGATGGTCCTGCGGATGTCGTCCCACATCTGCTGCATGGCAGCGTTGTTGACGAAGTGGAGGTCGTCGCCTTCTACAAAGACGTTGGTGCCGCTGACTTCGTAGGTCATCAGCTGGCGCTGGCCGAGCGGGATACCACCGCAGTGGCAGCGCTTCGGGTCGTACATGGAGATTCCGCGGTCCATCTCGGCCTTCTTGCCGGCCTTCATGAACTCCATCTTGCGCGGGGACTGCTCAAGACCTTCGCGGGCAAACACGGTTGAGGTTGCCTGGGGGTCTTCTGCAAACTTCTCCTTCATTGCCTTCAGGAAGAGCTTCTGGGTTCTCTCGATTTTTGCTGCTTTTGCCATGATTATGCCTCCTTTGGCATGAAGCCGTATTTTACCCTGAGTGAGTGGATGCGCTGGATGTATTCGATCAGTTCAGCGTCGTCACGGTAGGCAGTGCCCACGAGCGAGTGGTAGATGGTTGAATTGGCCTTGATCCACTTTGCGTCCATAGGCTTGCCGACCTTGACTTCTCCATCAAGGGGAACGCCGACCTGGTCCTTGACAATCTTGACAATGCCTGCCTTCTTGTCCAAGACACAGCGCTGGAGCATGTCGAACATCATTCCGTTCTCATCGAGACGGAGGGAGTGTCCGTGCACCGTGCAGCCGCGGATACCGGTAAGGGCTGGGTCAAAGAGCTCGGTGTTGACGAGGTCTTTTGCGTATTTCTCAAGGTCTCTCTCACGGCACTCGACGATCTGACGGCCTGAGAGGGTACCGGGGTCAATGCCACGGAAGCGGTATGACTCGAGGTAGGACCTGAGGTACGGGTGGCAGGGTGCGTTGTACATTGAGTCCGAAAACTGGATGTACCGGACGCGGTCGCCGGCCTTTGCGCCGTCGGTCGGGGTCACGAGCTTGCGGACCGGACAGTTGGGCTCCTGCTGCTCGGCGAGCGGCGGGTGTGCACTCTTGTAGGCTGAGCCTGGTGCACGGTGTCCCATGATAAGGACGAGGTCCTTGTCAGAGACATCCCGGAGCTTTGTGAGCTTGTGGTTGGGGTCCATCTGCTTGCGCCTGTTGTCGGCGACAATAGTCTGACCGGCACAATACTGGGGTTTGTATGCCATTATTTTATCACTCCAATGAATCCTTTTTTTTCACAATTTTCATTACAGACGAAATGACTTCTGCCATCTTTTCGCGTGTGGGGGTCTGACCCCGGGTAACGCCGCTGACGATAGACATGACCGTACCTTTGGTACGGATCTTGTCCTCGGGTGGCATCACCACTGACGTCTTCACGCCCTCCTTTGCGAAATCCTCATAATCAACCGGGGACTGAGAGACGACAATTGCCTTCACATCACAGGCCTGGAGAATAAACCTGACCTTGTGCACTACGTGGGAACGTACGTTCCCGTGGTGGAGAATAGCAATCTTGTGTTTCTCGATCTGTACGATCTCTTTGGGAGTAAGCCCGAAAGAAGCACCGAGGACGCCTCCACCGATTTTTGGTGCGTCCGGCGGGATGCCGCTTCCGGCGTTCAGCACCAGCGTACTGATGCTGTATTCAACGCCCTGTTGTCGCAGGCCTGAGGTGATATCGCACACCGGCTTGGTCACGTGGCGGCGTCCCGGGGACATCCCGACCACGATCACATCCGGGTACCGGCACTCGGAGATGGTGCCCCGCTGGGCGATTCCGCCTCCTTTACCCATGCCCATCGCTTCGCGGCAGTCAACAATCTGGGTTACTCGTCCAATCGGCATAGTTATTTTATTCCCTGGAGGATTATCGGCTTGGACTTGCTGCTTGGATCAGCAAGGCCGAGCATTTCTTTGTCCGCATCCGGGCCGTACTTGCAGTAATCCACAAGTGACGGCTCGGTCTTCATAAATCTGCCTTCCTGTATGCGGAAGGTAAAATCCGTAAAAACCGGTTCGATTGCGGCTTGCAGTGCGGGGATCACATCACGGCTCTCCACCTCAAGCAGGACGGTGCCTACGTGGACCTGAAGGGGAACCTCCTGGTCGTCGACGTGGATAGTCTTCCTCATCGGATGAGGATTGTCCTGTCCTTTTGCCGGCCCGTAGGGAATGGTGGCGGGAAGGCGGGGTCCGTTGAGGACCATCCGCCGTACACCGGCAACACTGACAACTTTGTTCAGCAGTCGTTCCGTTGTCTCGGGGTTGAGCAGACGCTCGGTGATTATCCTGCACTGGGGGAACGTGGCTTCTGTCATTCGTATCCTTGAGGGGCTTAAATGCCCTTTGCAACTGCCTGGATCGGCTTCTTGAATGCGTCAAGCTGGCCGAAGGTGTCCTGGTAGATCTTCGAGGTGTGCTCTGGTCCGAACATCTGGGTTCCGGCGTCGAGTGCACAAGCGGCAACGATACAGGGCATACCTACACCGGCTGCGTGCCTGGTCACGACGTGGTTACCGTTGAAAACACCGGGGCCGCCGCCACCGTAGATCGAGTGGCTGAAGAATGAGAACCCGACTGCGACACCCATTGCGCGACCGTAGTCGGAGCCTGGGAGGCCGGTCTCGTGCTCGAGCAGGTCGTTGAAATAGAGCAGGGTTGCTGAGACTGCCTGGGCGAAACGTCCGGCACCACAGTTGACCATGGTTGCTGCAAGGGTACCTGCGGATGCATAGGCATTCCAGAGCATGGGGTCCTTGGTCTCGTAGAAGATGAAGCCGCTCTTGCCTTTCTTGCCTGCCTTGATAACCTTGTCTTCAAGTGCACGCTCGACGAGGCTCTGCACAACAGTACCGATGGTACCGGTCTTGCCGTTCTTCTTGACAAGGTCGCAGACAATGTTGTTTGCGTTGAGTCCCTGGTATGCGTAGAGAAGGAGCTGGGCACGCTCGAACGGGCCGACTGCGTTACCCATCTCGAACTGTCCTGCCTGCTCAAAGGTTGCGGAAAGTGCTGCACCCTGCATTGCATTCCGGTGGGTCATCATGACCGCGTGGTTGGCCGGGATGTTACGGAGTGCATAGCCGAGGCCTTCGTTGAACTGGGGGATCGACAGAATCGAGACGACGTTGCCGCCCTGCATGTCCATCGTCTGCGGGTAGGTACCCCAGACTGCTGCCTTTACGTAGGAACCGTCGAACATGTCGACCTTGTACTGGTCAACCAGTGCATAGGTGGTGGCTGCTGCCACTACGGTTGATGCGACATCGTAGGTTGAGGCTGCATCCATACGGGCAGTCGGAACCTCGACGAGGATCATCTTGCCGCCGCCGACCTTGGTGATCTTGGTGTTGTCGCCGTCGGTGACCTGGACCATGTCCTTGATCTTGGCTGAAAGTGCATCGCAGTCCTTGACTACGCTGCAGTTCATGTTGCGGCCGAGAATCTGGTTCGACTTGCCGCCGACCTTTCCGGTCTTGAGTGCGTCCTCGATGCCAGCAAAGTTGACTGCTACCGTTCTCTTGGTGAGGTCGATAACCTGCAGTGCGCCCTTGTTGACAACGGGGCTGATCTTGTCAATGGTGACATTGCTCTTTAAGAGCTTACCCTCATCGTCGTAGAGGTCGATCGTATCTTTGTATTTTGCCATGTGAATTCCTCCAAATTTTCATTTAACCGCGGTACAATACTGTCACTGAACGATGGTGTGTACTAACAGGAACACTGGTGGTGAATGAAAGTCGCTATTGCACGTCCCCTAAAATGGGACAGACATTAATTCCCAATTTTGCCATATAAGCATTCCTATTTTATCCCGGAAAAAAATTTTATATTTTTTTGGGAATACAAACGAAACATGAAGCAATGTTCAAATATTACATAAATTCCTGCTTTCATTGTTTTACGCAGTATTAACTATACTAAAAAAAGTACTACTGGTTGTTATACTAACTATAATAATGTTCGATTTTCCTGTGCGCTTATTTAAAAAATAGGGGATTTTGGCCAGGGTGCTGGTGCGCTTCCGGTTAATCCATGGTTGCTGTTTGCAGTGCGTTATTTATTGAATTCGCTGATTGGGCTTGGTCCGAGTTCGCGTACGATGTTGACCACATCAGTGACAACGGCGCCCCACTTTGCACCTTCAGAAGCAGAGACAAAGGTCATCCTGAAGCGGCGGTCGTCAAGCCCGATACTTTTCATCAGGCGCTTGACCATGAACATGCGCTTGGCTGCCTTGTAGTTGCCTTCAAGGTAGTGGCAGTCACCAAAGTGGCAGCCCGAGACAAGTACACCATCTGCGCCATCTGCGAATGCCTTGAGGATAAATAGTGCATCGATACGCCCTGTGCACATGACACGGACAATACGGATGTCGGGTGGATACTGGATACGGCCGCCACCGGCAAGGTCTGCACCTGCATAAGAACACCAGTTGCAGACGATACCCTGGATCTTGGGCTGCCAGATGCCGGGTCCCCGTTCAGGGATGGTGAAATTTCCTGGAGCTGACATTTACTGCTCACCTCCGAGCAGGAATGCATCGATCTGTGCCACGATCTGTGGCGTGGTAAAGTGGTTCATCCAGATGGCACCGCCGGGACAGAAGCCCCCGCAGGTACCGCAGCCCTTGCACTTGGCCTCGGTGACCTCCATAACCGTGCGACCGTCCTTTTCAACGAGTGCCAGTGCACTGTAGGGACAGAGGTTTACGCACATACCGCAGCCTGCGCACTTCTCCTCAATGCATGTGGCGAAGTACGGCTCAAGTTCCACTTCTCCCTTGTGGATCGGGATACTTGCTGCAGATGCAGCGCCTTCGGCAGATGCTACGGTATCAGGGATATCCTTGGGTCCCTGGCAGACACCGGCGAGGAAGACACCGGCTGTGGTGGTACCGCACGGGTTCAGTTTCGGGTGGGCTTCGAGGAGCCAGCCGTCCATAGAACATGAGACACCGAAGAGCTTTCGGGTCCTGTTAGTGTCGCCAGAGGGCTGCACCGCGGCTGCGAGTACGACCATGTCGACTTCCATGTCGATTGGGCGGTCGAGGAGCGTGTCATCAGCCATGACATGGAGGTTCTTTGTTGTCTTGTCCTCGATGATGTTGGCGACGCGGCCACGGATGAACTTTGCCCCCTCGTCCTGGATGCGGTAGTAGAACTCTTCGTACATCTTACCGAATGAACGGATATCCATGTAGAAGAGATAGGGAGTGCATCCGGGTATCTTTTCGATGATCTGGTGGGCGTGTTTCAGGGAATACATGCAGCAGAACCGTGAACAGTACGGTTTGCCGGTACTCGTGTTGTCACGTGAACCTGCACAGAGAACAAACCCGACTCTCTTGGGTGTCTGTCCATCGCTTGGGCGGACAAGATGACCGCCGGTCGGACCTGATGCACAGATAAGCCGCTCGAATTCGAGGCTCGTGATCACATTCTCGTACTTCTTGTATCCCCACTCCTCTTTCTTCTCGATCGGGAAGATGTCGTACCCGGTTGCGAGGATTGCCGTGCCGACCTTGACCTTGATGAATTCATCTTTGGACTCGAGGTCAATTGCCCGCTTCTCGGGACCGCAGGCAGTTACGCACAGCCCGCACTTGATACAGGAGTTGAAGTCGATCGTGTAGATAAGGGGAACGACCTGCGGGTGGTTGATGTAGATTGCCTTGCGTGGCTTCATGCCCACTTCGAAATTGTTGGGCTTAACGACCGGGCAGACCGCATCGCAGTCACCGCAACCATTGCAGCCGCCACCGACAAGGCCGCGGGCTTCCGCTTCCTTGGGGGTGAGCACACCGCGGGCCTTCTTTCGGATGGTGACATCAAAGTTACCTATGTAACCTTCGACAGCATCAACTTCCGAGTACGTATACAGCTCGATATTCGTGTCCCTGCCGACATCCACCATCTTGGGTGTCAGGATACACTGTGAACAATCGAGGGTCGGGAACGTCTTGTCGAGCTGGGACATGCGCCCCCCGATACTGGTGTCGGACTCAATGAGGTAAGTCTTGATACCTGCTGCTGCGAGATCAAGGGCTGCCTGCATACCGGCAACACCTGCGCCGACAACCATCGCGGTCTTTTCGACCGGCACGGTCTTCGGGAACAGATCCTGTAGGAGTGCTGCCTTTGCCACTGCAATCCTGATTGCATCCTTTGCCTTGTCGGTTGATCCTTCGCGGTCGTGCATGTGCACCCATGAGTTCTGCTCACGGATGTTTGCCATCTCGAACCGGAACGGGTTTAACCCGCCTTCTTTTGTGGCGGTCCTGAACGTCGGTTCGTGGAGACGTGGCGAACATGCTGCAACGACAATACCGGTCAGTTTTTTGTCCTTGATCGCCTTGTCAATCTTGCTCTGCCCGGGTGTGGAGCACATGTACTGGTAGTTGTCAACGTATGCAACACCGGGAAGAGTGCTTGCGTATTCCTGTACTGTCGGGATATCCATCGACCCTGCGATATTGGTACCGCAGTGGCAGATGAACACACCAATCCGTGGCTTCTGCGCGGTGGTGCTGCCGGTGGTTGCTTTCACTGGTGCCGGGGCTGCTGCCTTTGCCTTAGGGGTAGCTGCGGGGGCTTGTTTTTTGACTTCCTGTTTCACGGGAGCCTCCTTCTTTGCTTCCTGCTTCTTGGTCACGGGCTTTTTGGTAGTTGATTTCTTCTTTTCTGCCATCTTTACCACCTCACAGAACCTTCTGCAGGAACGGTTCGCAGCTGATCCCATGAAGATCCAGCCCGAGGTCCTGCGGACTCATTCCCTGTGCCAGTCCAAGGAGTTCAGCGAAGTGAAGGACGGGCAGGTTATAGGTAACACCAAACTTCTCCTGGATCTCGATCTGGCCGCGGTCGAACTGGAGCTGACAGAACGGGCAGATATCGGTGAGTGCATCTACCCTCTCCTCTTTCAGGTTGATCAGCTTCTCGTTGGTGATATCCAGTGAATGGACAATATCGTACCCACGGACCCCTCCCCCGGCACCGCAACACTGCATCTTGTTCCGGTATTCAACCGGTGTTGCGCCGAGTGCTGCGACCAGTTCTTCCATCCATACGGGGTGCTCAGTATTGAGCATTACTTCCTTCTCAAACTCCCGGTCCTTGTGGGGTTTTGTCAGGTGGCAGCCATAGTGGACGGCAATACGTGCACCGGTCAGCGGGTTAGTTACGCTGTCGCGGACCTTGTCGATACCAATGAACTTGTCATTATAGAGGAGCTCGGCTGTGTGGTACACGTTGATAGTACCCTTGTACTCCATGTCAACTTCCTTGAGAACCTCATTGACATTGTCGCGGAGATCCTTGTTGTGCTTGAGCTTGTGGTTGACCTCCCAGATCGACTTGTAGCAGCCATTGCAGACAAGAGCGATGTCCATCTTCATCTGCTCGGCGAGTACGAGGTTACGGGCTGCCATTGCATAGAAGACATTGAGGTCGATGGAACCGAAAGCGCCTGGTGCCGGGCAGCAGCTTGCGCCCTTGAGGGGGACCAGCTCTACGCCGAGCTTTTTCATGGCCTTGATGGAGGCCGATTCGACACCGGGATACCGGTTGGGGGCGATGCATCCGAGATAGAATGCGAACTTGTGGTTTGCGCCTGATTCTGACATGGTATTTTAGCCCTCCCTTTCCTTGACGATCCGGTCCGCATTTGCCTTGAGCTTGTAATGGTCAAGGATCTTCCTGATGCCGGGGATATATTCCGGATACATGTGGGTGGTCGGCGGGTCCCGTGTCAGGCCCAGCCTCTCGCGGGCTGCACGGTTAACATCGTTGTTGGGCACACCGTGGCCTGAGTTATAAATTGCCTGGACGGTCTTGAGGAAGTTGACCGGGACGATATCCCGCTTGAATGCGAGGTTCCTCATGGACATGATGACATCGGTTGGCAGGATGTCACGCGGGCACCGGTCCGAGCAGCTGTAACAGGTAGTGCAGAGCCAGAGGTCCGGGTCGGTCAGTGCTTCGTTTTCGAGCCCGAGCACTGCTCTCCGCATAAACTTGCGGATACGGTAGGTGCTGCGGGGTGCAGACGGACATGAGCCGGTGCAGGTGCCGCACTGGTAACACATGTGGGCGATCGTGCGAGAGATTCCTCTCACCTGCTTGGTGAATTCGGGATTTGAGTCCTCACGGAAATATCTCTGATCGTGGAGTTTCTTCTCCAGCGCTTCCGGGTAACCTTTTGTTCGTGCCATAGTACTCCCTCACGCCTTCTCCATCATCTTGAGGTTGACCTGTCCGGTAATCTCTTCTTTAACCTTCGAGGTTCTCTTCTCGAAGAGTTTCGCCTTTATCTTGTTGAACAGGTCAGTTTCCTTGCCCTTCGTACGGATACCGGTTCTCTGCAGCACGATGATATCTTCACCGGGACATGCATTGACGCAGGCACCACAGAGGATACAATAGTCCTTGTTGACTGCAATCGTCGCTTCGATGCCGTCACGCTTCATCTCGGCTGCGGGTATAGATGACGGGAGGTAGATTGCATTTGCCGGGCAGATCTCTGCACAAGTCGAGCAGCCGCCAGGGCATTTCTCGGCGTGGAATTCGATGTCGCCTTCAAAAATCTTCTCAACGGTGATTGCCTCAGTCGGGCAGTTCCGTGAGCACCAGGTGCATGTGCAGCAGTTGTCCTGAATAATATCAACTTTGCCGTCTACCTTGTCAGAAATAACTTCGCGCTCAACAGTAATGCACTCCTCGGGGCACGCTTCAACGCACACCTTGCAGGCATCACACTTTGTCTCATCCCAGATGACATCGCCTTCGACTTTGCCGGATTCTGCGGTGAACTGTTTGTGTTTCACCACGATTGCCGGGCACAGGGCACCGCACAGGCCACAGAGGGAACATTTCTCCTTGTCCACAGTAAATGTCGTCTTGGTCTTGATTGCGGTCTGGCGGTCCTTAGCGCCGGCCACCGGGCCCTTGTATGTTCCCTCATACGCGGGGACATTGCGGTCAATGGCGTCCCGCGGGCATACCTCTTCACAAATGGTACACCTGACGCATTTCTCCTCATCGATCTCCGCTTTCATGTCGTATTGCGGGAACCCTTCCTTCTCCACGATTGGAAGTCTTTCCTTTCCGTCCACCTTCAAGGTCAATGCATTGAACGGGCACATGATGACGCAGACGCCACAATACGAGCACTTGGTCTCATCGACATCAATGGGAGCAGCGTAATTGATAGCGCCGCGCCTTGATGCACCGACCAGTCCGAGGACAATGGCGTCCTCGGGACATGCTTCGACGCATATGCCGCATCCCGTGCAGGTCTCTGCATTGAGAATAAGGTTATTTACGTTCTGCAGGAGTTTTTGCTCCATCACAACGTTAATACCGTCTTTCTTTTTGGAAAACTTTGGAAACAATGCCATGAATTAACCCTCACGCTGTTTCTTATTGCACATCTGCCACTGATTTTGATTCTCAGGGGCCTGCAAGTCTGATAACCCTATATGGGCACTCCTGAACACCTACGCCACACCCGGCGCAATGTTCATTTCTGAAATCAAGGATGACGGATTTTCCGTCCCTGACTGCATAGATCTTTTTTTGATGCAGGATCTACTGTATGAAGCTCTAACGCGTCTACAGGACATGCAACCACACAATTATTACAGCCAGTACAATGTTCCTTGTTGATGTGCACTGCAAATGCCATTCGCTTTTCACGCACCAGCTATGATCGATTCTAAAAATCGACTAACAAAAAGTGGTAGAAGAATGTAGATAAATGTTCTGAAATTGGTTGACTGAGTTTCCCGTTTTATACTGATTTTTTTTATTTTAGTTTAAATACCCGATTGTTAAGTTAACGTAAAAATTCTTTGAGTTAAAATGATCTTTTGTACTTTCCTTTTTTTTTCATGCGCTCCTGAAATTCAAGTGTTCTGAAAATCAATTTAGAAAATTTATTCAACCACCATCATTGTACCTTTGTGGTACCGGAGGTTATCATATGGAACTCAACGGCGTTACGATTGACGATACATACGCAGAGGCATTCCCGACATGGGTCTGCCGGATCATTATCACTGCGGTCACAAAGGAATGGGCAAAGAAAGCAGCAACCGAGGCAACCGGTTTTGCGACTTCAGCAATTGGTTGTCCCTGCGAAGCAGGAATTGAGGGATTCGTTCCAGCAAGCGAGACTCCCGACGGGCGGCCCGGTGTGGCAATCCTGATCTGTGCCAGCAAGAAGAAACTCAAGGAGCAGGTCGTTGAGCGCCTGGCGGAATGCGTCCTTACTGCACCGACTACTGCCGTCTTCAACGGGATCACAACTGCAGAAGAGAAGATACCGGTCAAGCTCCACTTCTTCGGTGACGGTTATGAGTACCAGAAAGAGGTTGGGGGACGCAAGTGCTGGGTTATCCCGATTATGAATGGCGAATATGTTGGTGAGGAAGAGTTCGGCATTGTCAAGGGTGTTGCCGGAGGCAACTTCTTCATCATGGGAGAGAACCAGATGGCAGCACTGATGGGCGCCGAGGCAGCAGTCGAGGCAATTGATGCAGTTCCCGGTGTCATTACCAGCTTCCCCGGTGGCATTGTTGCCAGCGGTTCAAAAGTTGGCAGCCTGAAATACAAGTTCATGCCGGCCTCTACCAACGAGAAGTACTGTCCAACACTTCGCGAGAAAGTGGCAGACTCAAAGATTCCTGCAGGTGTCAAGGCTGTGTACGAGATTGTTATTGACGGTGTTGATGAGAAGTCGGTGGCAGCAGCAATGGGAGCCGGCGTCAAGGCAGCAGCAAAAATTCCGGGCGTTACGTTCATCTCCGCAGGGAACTTTGGCGGCACGCTAGGACCATATAAACTTGATCTTCATAAGGTTCTCTGATTCGTCATTACTAAGATATCTATTCAGATATCACTTTTTTTTGAAATTTTGAGGAGGATCGATCGTTATATATACAGTTGTTGCCGATTCTTTTGTTAACGAAATTTTCGGCGATAATATGATAACGCTCACACCCGACGAGGCAAAACAGCGGTTCGGGCCGCTTTTTGCACAGAAATTCCTGGTGATGGTGGATGAATGTACGGCAAGGGCTGAGATTATTGAGCAGTGCCGGGCACGGGGAACAATTGAATGGGACGCAATGAACCGGCGAAGGGCCGGTGGTGCCTTGACGTCTTGTTCTGTTGACGGGACATCAATGGTAGTCAGCGCAAAACTTGGCAGGTATCCTGTCAATTTCGGCGCAGCTGCCGGAGATATTGGAGGGCAGGCTCTGGAATCCGTGGAAATCAACGGTAGTGAGGTAATCACTTCGTGGGCCGGAATTGCCGGGGCAGGTGTGGGCGTTGCTGCGAGCCTTCCCCAAGCGTTGGGTGTAATCCGTGCAGAATATCCCACAGAGGATGATCTCAAAGTTGGTGGGGCACATACTAATCGGGTCAGGATAGTTTCGCCAAAGTATGAAAAAGTCTGCATAGGGATCGATGACACCGATACGAAAACGGAAGGGGCGACATGGGTATTGGCGCTGAAATGCGCAGAATCCTGTCAAATCGAAGGCGTTGAATTTCTGAATATGCGTCTTGTCCAGCTCAATCCGGCGGTCCCTTACAAGACCACAAACTGTGTCAGTTCGGCTCTCAATTTTGCAGTAAAACCGGAAAAAATCCCGGTTCTTTTGGAATTTGTCCGATCATTCGTCGATAAAAATACGGTATCCCTCGATACCGGTATCGCATATTACCGGGGTATCGGTTTTCCATCGGAATCGCCTGCATCTGTTTCGGTAAAGACCACGATCATGACTCTTTCCGAAGCGGAAAACGCGGCAAAGGAAATCGGTATAGGGTTTATCGACGGGAACGCACGAAAAGGACGGATCGGTGCACTGGGGGCTGTGCTCTGGGGCAACATGGGTATCGAAGCGGCGGGACTTTATGGGGAACATCTCTGAACCTTACGTGATCCATTACCCGAAGATCGTTGCCGTGGCGGATGCAACCGGGAGCCAGGTCGATCTTGTGGAATTTTTTGATTGTGTCGGTGGTGCCATGTGGACGAAACGCCATTATGCACAAAGCCCTCTCGTCAATAAAGTCTGCTGTGTCGGTTCCACCATGCGGTATTCCCTGAAGACCGGCTCTGTGGACCTCGCCCTTGAAGGCTCCCGGTTTCCTGCGGGAATTTCCGGATGCACGGTGGATCGGTCCGAGATTGCCATAACCTACATAGGTATGGGTGGCGGCGGCGTGGGAGCCGCAGCCTGTCGGTCAGATGCTGGCGGTGTCCTGAGGAGCCGCAGCGATCCAGCCGGGGGAGGAAAAGTAGCAGGCGCAACGATCTGGCTGCCACGGCGCCAGCGTCTCCTGATTGGTGTTGACGACACCGATACGCCGGAAGAAGGGGCGACCTGGACCCTTGTCCATAACATCGCAAAAGCTGTTGAGGACGACAGATCGATATACTTGTCTCATACGATTGTCCAGCTCTTCCCTGTGCCCTACCGGACCAAGAACTGTGTAAGTCTCGTCGTGGAATTTGCCACCAGTGACCCGGAGGGTCTTATAGGCAGGTTCCACAATCTTCTGGAGCGGTACACTCTCTCGACAAAGACCGGCATGGCGGTATATACCGGGTTTACACCCTCTGCATTATTGCTATCCTTCGGAAGGAGCGTGAAGCGGGGTGAAGTTGAGCCGGGTTTGCTCGACACTGTCAATGACGAAGATCTCAGGATCATCATGAATGGACGGGGGATAACAGGAGCAGTTGCTGCAATTCCCTTTTATACGGATTACGATGAGGCGCTTGAATTATGCAATGGAAAGAACTGAAAGCCCGGCTGCTTGAAGCCGGGTCAGCCCGGCTGACCGGAGAACCTGCAGACCGGTTCATAGCAAAGTCGGCTGCAGGACCCGGTGCCGGTGGGAGAGGATCGATCTTCTTCGCTATGGGCAGCCACAGGGTCAAGCTGGCTCTCAACCCGATGAGCACTATCGAGATTGCTCACAGGGGTAACGGTACTGCCCAGCTCTATTTTGACGGACATCTCATCATGGGGCGTCTCCTTGAACCCGGGTTCCACTGTCCGGACCAGGCCTTCATCACGGTCACGGGGAGCTGCATCTTCAGGTGCCGGTACTGTACCGTACCGAAGCTCGGTGGAAGAAGGAAGAGCATTGAAGAGATCTTAGGGATGGTTGATTCTGTGCGTGACCGGATTCATGCCATCTCTATAACAAGCGGAGTGCTTTCCACTATTGAAGAGGAGGAAGCTTATGTGCTTGCGGTAGTGAAACACCTCACCTCTTTTGACCTCCCGATTGGCGTCTCCATTTACCCCACGGAAACTACCCCCGATCGTCTTAGGGAACTTGGTGTTGTAGAAGTGAAGTTCAATCTTGAGTCAGCGACACAGGAATTGTTTCAGAATGTATGCCCCGGGCTCGATTATGACGGGATATGGAAAGCACTTGACCGGTCGGTAGAACTCTTTGGAAAGGGGCATGTCTTTTCCAATGTGATCATTGGCCTTGGGGAGACCGATGAGGAGCTTGAATCCTGCATCCGGAGACTGGTATCCCACGGCATAATCCCCGTGCTCCGCCCCCTTAACCCGGTTGCAGAGTTTACCGGAAAACCCCGGCCATCGGCTGAACGGCTCAGGAAATTGTTTGCCCTGCAGACGGAGGCGCTTACACAATCAGGTCTCGATGCGAAGCAGGCCCTCACCATGTGCACCAACTGTGCAGGCTGCGATCTCGTGCCCGGGAGAGACGAATGAAGGGTATCGATGTACTTGCAGAATCACTGAAATCCTGCACCGACCGGCATTACACCGTGCCGGGATTTCCGATCACGGAACTTGGCGGGCTCGTGAACGCTGAAATGGTCATCAACGAGAAGACCGCCCTTGAATATGCCCTCGGGGACTCACTATCTGGGAAACGGGCTGCCGTTATCATTAAGAATGTAGGCCTGAATGCCTGTGCAGATCCCCTGCTCCAGGCTACGGCGCAGGGCATCATCGGCGGTGTAGTCATTGTTGCCGGAGATGATCCGGATGCCCAAGGTTCCCAGACTGCCCAGGACTCCCGGTATTATGGTGAGCTTGCGGAACTCCCGGTTATAGAACCGGGCAAGGCAACCTGTGCCCGTGCAGTTGAGGCAGCTCTTGAGGCATCCGAGAAATTCTCCCGTGTTGCGATCCTGCGCCTGACTCCCCGGATTCTTGATGATGAGGTGGTTCCGGAACAGCGTCCTGTCCCACGCTCCTCCGGGAAAGGGCGCCTCTCTGAGCGGACCTGGACCATGAACGGCCGGGTAACTGCCGCAGAGGAATTATACCGGAGCATGTTTGCGTGGTCTGATTCGTCCCCCCTGAACCAGTGGGCCGGAGAGCCGGCAGGGACCGGCGCCGAACCGGGAAAAACCCGGATCGTAACCGTCCACCCGCTGCCACGGCAGGCAGCCGTCATTCGCGAAATCCGCGAATACGGGAGAACCTTTGTCCGTGATCACCGTGGCCTCCAGCCGCCGGTTCCGCAGGAGCGTCCGGAAGCAAGGGAAGACCGGGGATATTACCGCACGTTCTGCAGTAACTGTCCTTTCAAGCTGATGATGGACATTCTCAAGGACCGGAATATGCCCATGATCTGCGATGCAGGTTGCTCGGTCCTTGGCATGACACCGCCATATGAATTGGGCGTTGCCAGTTACGGGATGGGCGCAAGCATCGCGGTTGCTGCACGAAGTACGAATCTTGCCCTTATCGGTGACTATGCCCTGCTCCATTCCGGCCTGAACGCTCTGATCGATGTATATGAGAAGCACCTGCCTCTTCTCTGCATAGTTATGAAGAACAACTGTACGGCTATGACCGGGAAACAACCAACCTATGATCCGGTTCCCTGCCTGTCGTGGGCAAATCCGGCAATATGCGGGGCTGATGACCGGAAGACGCTGGAGAAGGAACTGGTCCTGAGTGATCGGCCGAGAACGATTGTGATTGAAGGTAACTGTCCGGAGGGAAGCAGGCATGAAACCATTGAATATTGAGATCTGTGACGTGACACTCAGAGACGGGGAACAGACTCCCGGTGTGTCGTTCTCCTGCCAGGAGAAAGTAGAGATAGCGACCACGCTGGACGAGATCGGTATCGAAGTTATCGAGGCCGGCTTCCCTGCCGTGTCGGTGAACGAGAAACAGTGCGTGAAGACGATTGCAAATCTTGGTCTTGACGCCCGGATCTGCGGATTCTCCCGGGCACGCGAAGCTGATATCCTGACTGCAATCGACTGCAATGTTGACATGGTGAGTATCTTTATTCCCACCTCTGAACTGCATGTGCGGCTCAAATTCAGAAAGCCCAGGGAAGAAGTGCTTGCTGACTCCCTGAATATGATCGACTTTGCCCGGGATCATGGTGTACAGGTAAGGTTTGCAGCCGAGGATGCGTCCCGGACTGATCTCCCATTCCTGAAAGAAGTCTACCGGCAGGCTGCTGATCACGGTGCGGTCCTGCTAAGTTTTGCCGATACCGTGGGGTGTCTCATTCCCTCCGAAATGAACCGTATCATGTCAGACCTCGTAGCCTCGGTCGATCGCCCGTTCTGCGCCCACTGCCACAACGATATGGGTTGTGCGGTGGCAAACACTATTACCGCTGCTGAGGCCGGGGCCTTCCAGCTCCATACTACCGTGAACGGAATCGGGGAACGGTCAGGCAACGCATCACTAGAGGAACTTCTCGTTGTCCTGCGTATGAAGAAAGGTATCGACAGGTACGATCTCAGCCAGCTCAACCGGCTCTCTCACATGGTCGAAAAATATTCCGGCATTGCACTGCCAAGAAACAAGCCTGTCACCGGGGAGCTCGCGTTCTCTCATGAGAGCGGCATCCATATTGCCGCTATTCTTGAAGATCCGTCGACCTATGAATATTTCCCCCCAGACCTTGTTGGGGGAGAGCGGCATTTCATCCTCGGGAAACACACCGGGAAAAAAGCACTTGAGCATGTCGTGGCCTCTCTCGGCTGCGAGCTCACGGATAAGCAGATCTGCCGGGTGCTTGACCTGGTTAAGGACCATTCAGAACACAAGTGCAACATCACCCTGGATGTTCTCCGGAAACTGATCAAAAAGGCAAAGGAGACACCCCAATGAGTACCCTGTCCGAACGAATCCTTGGCGCCCCTTCAGGGAATTACGTTGACCGGAAAGTGGACCGGGCCTATGCCCATGATGGGACTGGCGTCCTTGCCCTTGAAGCCTGGAAATGCATGGGGGCGGACAGGCTATCAGACAAGACCGAATTCTCAATCCTTTTCGATCACATCGTCCCGGCAAATAATGGTACGACAGCGAATCTCCAGCATGAGCTACGGGAGTTTGCAAGGAGTTCCTTTATGCATTTTGCGGATATCGGCTGCGGAATCTGTCATCAGCTGATGAGTGAAGGTGTAGTACAGCCGGGGGAGATCGTGATCGGTGCTGATTCACACAGCGTGACGCTCGGGGCGTTTGGAGCTTTTGCAACCGGTGTCGGAGCAACGGATATGGCCGCGATCTGGCTTACCGGTGAGACCTGGTTCCGGGTGCCGGAGTCGGTTGGCATCCACCTTTCCGGGCAATTCTCCGGTGCTGCCGAGGCAAAGGATCTCGCGCTTACGTATGTGGGAAAACTGGGCACGGATGGTGCGACTTATCAGGCGCTGGAATTTATTGGTGACGGCATGAGGCATCTCTCGATGGATGAGCGGCTTGTCCTCTCTAACCTCTCGGTGGAAGCGGGCGCAAAAGCCGGGCTTTGCTATGCGGATGAGATTACCGTGCGGTATCTCAAGGAGCGGGGGCATGCGGCCAAACCGCAGATACCGGAACCATGCACGTATGTACAGAAACTTGATCTCGATCTCTCTGATATAATACCCCTTGTGGCTGTGCCTCACCGTGTGGACACTGTCAGACCCGTGCAGGATCTGGCGGGCCTTCCCATAGACCAGGTGTTTATAGGTACATGTACCAACGGGCGGTATTCAGATCTGGCACGGTTTGCCCGGATCGTGAAAGGGAAAAAAGTGACAGTCAGGACGATTGTGATCCCGGCATCCGCCGAAATTCTCGAAAAAACGATCCGGACCGGTGTGCTTGCCGACATCATTGAAGCCGGCTGCACCATAGGGACGCCCGGATGTGGTCCCTGTATCGGGTACCATATGGGCGTTCTCGGTGAAGGGGAAGTCTGTATCTCGACTGCGAACCGGAACTTCAAGAACCGTATGGGTGTGGGCGGGGAGATCTACCTCTCATCGGTTGCCACAGCCGCTGCCAGTGCACTTGAAGGTGAGATTGCCGTGCCGGAGGCGGCATGATGCAGAAGGTACCGGAGGCCAGCCTGACCGTGGATCCCGTATCAGGGACGCCCGGAAAGAACACGGGACATGCTGTATGCCTTCCTGCCGATATCGACACCGATGTCGTAATTGCCGGTCGGTATCTCAGAACAAAGGATCGGAGCATATGGGGTGCACATGTTTTCGAGGATCTCGATCCCGGACTCGCCCCGCGACTCAGAGGGTCTGTGATCGTGGCAGGCAAGAACTTCGGGTGCGGCTCTTCCCGGGAGCAGGCCGCGATCGCCATCAAAGAGGCTGGTGTTGTTGCTGTGATTGCCCCGTCGTTCGCCCGGATATTTTTCCGGAACGCGATCAACATCGGCCTCCCGCTCATTGAATGCGATATTACCTGTACGGATGGCAGTTCCGTTGCTTTCAGTCTGGCGGAAGGGTGGATAGAGACCGCGGGAAAACGCCATGAAATCCGGCCTCTGTCACTACGGATGCAGGAGATCCTTGCAGCGGGCGGGCTGGTGGAGTACTGGAGAAACCACAAATGATCTTTCCCGAACATTGCAAGTATATCGGCCGCGCCTCAACAAAACCTTGCGGGGACCGGGTCTACGCCCTGAGCCGGTACCTGCTGAGAGATACACCCGAAGGACTTGAACTTATCGAGATTGCGTTCGATCCATTTCAGAAGACTGTTATGAAGGATATCTCCCGTTCGTGTGTCCTTGCATCTCCTCAGGAAATATTCATCTATCCGGAAAAAGTCCAGCTCAACGACCGCACGCGTCTTGTACGGCTCGCCCTCGAGAGCGGGTACCGCTGCACTGTTTTCACCGGCCTTGAAGAGAATACGACCTTCGTTCTTGATCCGGACATGTCCGGTTTTCTTACAGTTCATGTCTATGATGTCATCCCCCCGCGACCAACCATTTCGGCAAGTATCAGGGAGCTTGAGAGCATAGGGTATTTTGGTGATCAATCGATTCTTTTCGATCATCATGTCCGGGACATATCGCAGATAACGGCAGACGTTTTTCCCTGCAGGGCCGCCGGGTATAAGCGCACGCTCGATGCGGATCCTATGATGGGAGGTGAACGCGTTGCCGGGTGCCTCACGGCGGTGCAGTTGTATACAGAATGCTATGGGAACAATTTCGAACTGGTGAATATCTGCCCGCTGGATCAGATACGGGAGGAGCCGTTCATCGCCCGGTGCTGCAGGGCTGAGCGGGAAGGGATAGGGACCTGGAACGGGAAGTTCGGGGCAATCGTCCACTGGGGTGCGGGCCCGGCAAAGATTGCGTGGTCGGTGAAAGAAGTGGTCCGGCAGTGGAGGAACCGATGACAACAATTGCGGTTGTGGAAGGTGACGGGATCGGGCACGAGGTGATCCCGATCGCGCGGAATGTTCTTGAGGCCCTGCATCCGGAGTTCGAGTTTTTCCCGGTGGATGTGGGATACGGGATGTGGGAGCGGACCGGCTGCCCGTGTGCGGACAAGGAAATCAATGCACTGAAGACCGCCGATGCGATCCTGTTTGGGGCAATCACGACACCGCCTATGAATGATTACCAGAGCGTGGTGCTGCGGATAAGGAAGGCCCTCGATCTCTATGCGAACCTCCGCCCGGTTAAAGCAGAAGGTTTCGATATCCTGATCGTGCGGGAGAATACGGAAGGACTCTATTCCGGTATTGAAGAGTCCGGCCCGGACCGGGCTACTACGCTCCGGGTCGTGACCCGGAAAGGGACTGAACGGATCGTCCGGTCAGCAATACGGCTTACACAAAGGCGCAGCGGCCGGCTCACGATCGGACACAAGGCAAACGTACTCAAATCAGATGTCTTATTCCGGGACATATGCCTGCACGAAGCCAGGGTTGCCGGGGTCACCTTCAATGACAAATATATCGATGCGCTTGCGCTCGATCTCCTCCAGCACCCGGCTTTGTATGACGTGGTCGTGACCACCAATATTTTCGGTGATATCCTTTCCGACGTAGCCTCCTACCTTGTTGGCGGTCTCGGGCTTACCCCTAGTGCGAATATCGGTGACCGGTATGCACTCTTTGAGCCCGTGCACGGGAGCGCCCCCGATATTGCGGGCCGTAATATCGCCAACCCCATCGCTGCGATACGGAGCGCTGCGATGCTCCTCGACTACCTGGGGGATCGGGACGGTGCTTCCGGGGTGGAGATCGCGATTGGTACGGTAATTTCACAGGGTATCCTGACGCCTGACCTTGGCGGATCGGCAGGAACCCGGGAGTTCGGGAAGGCTGTCATCAGGAGCCTAATAAAGAATCGCTAAAATCCCACAATACCCGGGGATTTCTCGCTATTTAAAAATCAGAAAAACGTATTTTCCCTATCCGATGTGACCTCATACGCATAGGTGTACTCACAGTTAAGGCCAGCGAATTCCGAGAAGGAGAACCGCTCGGTCTTCCGCTCGAGAGCGGTAATGGAGGGAATAGTAACATCCTGTGCCTGCGTGTGGCAATACATGGTAGTCGGGACCAGATCGAACCTGACGTCAACATTATTGAACGTCTGGTTCGTAGGGTTCTGTATCCGGAAATTTACCGTGTACACATCGAAATCCCCTACCTGGACAGGAGTGATATCCTCGATGTCTGTACCTGTCACACGGATTGAGGGGTTGGGGGCTTTCGAGACACAGCCCGCTCCGAATAACATAATGAGCACGAGGAGCAGGAGAAGGCAGGAGGTTTTCATAGATCTTTGCTAAGATCATGTTGCGCATCTTTGCACATTAATCTGTTTTAAGACCAGAACAACGATGACGTTTCCGGAAAATCAGAAAATACCGGGGCAGCCTAATCTGTTATCCGGTTCACTGTTTTCATCCCCTCCACTACACGAATAACGGGATGACACGGATCGGGGGCTAGGGCAGTTTCTCCCATACAGTAAATTTTTACGATTGTCCCGAGAACAGAACTGTCACGACTGCCTGGAATCCTGTCAAGAGAGTACCCTGATATCCTGTACACGATTGAGGATGTCCGCAATATCAAGGTCGGTGCCAGGATTTTCTAAAAAGATCCAAGGTGACGGATCCCTGGTTTTTTCGGATTGTAATTTTTTTTTAATGCCGTGAAACAAAGCTCTATCCCCCGGCCCTGCCATGAATCATTCAGGAATGATTAACCGTGAACCCAGAACCGACGTCAAGAGACCTGATTCCGATCTTTAATGTTAAGACCGGTCGTATCGAAAATGTTCCTCCCGTGATAAAGAGTGAAACTGAATGGAAATCACTTCTTACTCCGGAACAGTTTGAGGTGGCCCGGAACAAAGGAACGGAATATGCGTTTACCGGTAAATACCATGCCTGCAAAGAACCCGGGATCTACACCTGTGCCTGTTGCGGCACCGATCTCTTCGACTCGGAAACCAAGTTTGATTCAGGTACCGGCTGGCCGAGTTTTTTCGCACCTGTCTCGGAACATAATATTCTCTTCCACCAGGACAGGACCGGCGGGATGGTGCGGACGGAGGTGCTCTGCGCCCGGTGCCAGGCTCATCTTGGCCATGTTTTCGATGACGGTCCTGTCCCTACCGGTAAACGGTACTGTATGAATTCGGCGGCTCTCACACTCAGGAAAACCGCTTGACCGTGGGACTTTCAGGCCCTTTCTCCAAGTGGTCATCCCTGGAGAAAGCAACGATGAAATTCCGATGGTGGATACTGTTCGCAGCAGCCCGGGAAACGGACTGGCGCCCCTGCAGAGCACATCGATGCCGAAGATTCCGAACAGGTCCTTTCCGACATGCGGCCCGGTGATCTCGGGCCTGATGCTGGAGATCAAGGACAAGGAGAAAAGTGCCCTCGTGGCTCTTGCTGCTGCACGGCACGATCCGAGGCTGGTAACCGGGATAACGCCGGACTTTTAATGGCATCCGGTTTTTAGGCCGGACCCCGGTTATTGGTGCTCTTTATTAATCCTGACACTGAACGGTTTATCAGACAATGGATCCAGTTGATATTTCAGAGATCGAACAGATTATCGGGTATCACTTCTTCGAAAAGCAGCACCTGATCCGGGCGCTCACCCACCCGGCGTATGCCAACGAGATGCTCCAGCAGAATAAACGGTGCATGGACCAGATGGCCTACAGTACGCTGGGAGATGCGGTACTTAAGACAGGTCTGATCCTCTTCCTGATGGAAAAAGGTATCCAGAGTAAAGGGCAGATCACCCAGGAGAAAGAACGGCTCGAGGATAATCCGACCCTTGCAAATGTTGCGCGACGTATGCGTATCAGAAAATATATACGGCTCGGACGCGGGGAGAAAGGACTGTGGAGAGACGGAGAAGAGACGATCCTCGCCGATACGATGGAAGCCCTTATTGGCGCGATCTTCCTCGACAGCGATGCCGCACTAGGTGTTGTGAAACAATGCATTGAGGCATGGTTCGAACCGGAGCTGAAACGGGTAAAAAAGGAGATAATTGTGGAGAAGACCAAAAAGCGTGTCTTCAATCCTCTTCTTTCTTCTTCCAGACGTGGACCACCCAAAGGAAGGAAGTGAGCGTAGCCACGAGTGTCGAGACGATCAGGAGCGGGACGTACCACCACTGTTGCGCCATCGTTCCCTCCATTACGCCGCTTCCCGCGATCGTTGCGATCGTATTCGGTACCAGGAATGCCGTACCGAGAACTGTTAAGTAGGCTGTTACCAGAGCGAACCGGTTATTGAGGCTCTGGAGCTGGTTGTTGTAAATGCTCTGCATTACTTCGAGGCCGGATGCAAGCACATTGGACATCTGTTCGGTCAGCTCAATGTGGCGGTCGATGTTGTCCGAGAGAATGCCAACTCTCCCGAGCAGTTTCTCATCATTAGTAATCAGGTCGGCGTCGCCGTACCGCAGCGAGTCCACCACGTCTTTGGTCGCCCAGAGCACGTTTAAGTAATCGATCAGGACGTGTTTCATCCGGTATATGTCGTGCGCTATCTTTTTCTTGGCAACATCCTCCTCGATCAGGGATTTACTGATCGCATCCCCATGCATCTCGATCTCACGCAGGTATTCGAAGTTACGATCATTGTTTTCATCAATGATCCGTTCGAGCGTCATAGTGATCTTATCGGGAGTATTATCCCCGGCAATTCGCTTGAAGAACGGCTGTGCATACCGTGAAAATCGCAGCAGCCGGTTGATTTCCTCGGAATGGACGGTAAGGACAAGGTTTTCCCTGATGAGGATAAAGAGCGGGTGGACCGTCATCTTCTCTCCTTTAACGGTCACGGATGGGAGCATGATGCCAAGTTCCGTATCATAATCCTCGTATGCCGAGTAAAAACCATGAGATAGCTTGGGGATAGGGACTTTTGAAAACCCGGCAAGCTGGGCGATCCGTTCGATCTCCCTGTCGTCGTCAATGGTACTGCAGTCGATCCAGGCAATACTCGCTCCCCGGACTGCGGTAACATATTCTTCTACGGTACAGTCTGCAAGGCGTTCGATCCGGCCGTCCTGATAAAGCAGGATACAGAAACTGAGGGGAAGCGGAGAAGCCGGAGTAGTTGTCTGCGGTGTGCTTTGCATTTTCATCAATGAGCCTCAGTGAGTAGTTTACGGCATTATTCTGATTGTACGAGCTATTGATGCCGGGCACGTAAATAGATAGCCAATGGAGAGCCGGATCATCGTCATGCTTATGTATTTACGTAGCCTCTCCCGGGTATGCATTTACGGTCGTTCCTTGTTCCGTGTCTCCTCCTGATCCTGGTTACCGGTATCACGGGATGTTCTGCCCCGGGTTCATCATCTGCCCCGGTACCCGTCTCCGTTGGATCTCCCTCCCTTACTGCATCCCCGATAGGATCAGCCGGTTCATTAACACTGCAGGTTGGTTCGCTCACTCCAGGATCCCTGGTGCCAGCAATCAGTACCTGCACGGGGGCAAATGAATCTCCCTCTGTATCATGGGATATGATCCCGGCAGGCACAAAAAGTCTTGTGCTGATCCTCGATGATCCCGATGCGCCGGCCGGCACCTTCACTCACTGGATTGTATACAATATCCCTCCTGTTGCCGGGGGATTCAGTGCCGGGCTACCGGATGAGAATGTTACGGATAACGGTGCACAGGTCGGGAACAACAGTGCCGGCTCACGGGGATATTATCCCCCCTGTCCCCCGTCGGATCAACCCACCGGTATGTGTTCAGATTGTACTCCGTTGACGTGGATATTACCCAGCCGATTGCGAACCGCGAATCGGTTGATGGGGCCCTTTCAGGTCATACGATAGCAGAGACCGAATTTGTTACCTACTTCGGGCGCTGATTTTTCCGGCAGATCGTTCTCTTACCGAGACAGCAAAAAAACCGGCGATCACAATCGTAAGAATGAAGCTGGCAAGGAAACCGGATGAATAACCTGCGGCCGTAATGATGATTCCGGTCACGAGTGGTCCTGCAGACTGGCCGATGTCCATGATCGAAGAGAGTGCCCCCATGGACGCACCGATATGTTCTTTTCGTGCTACGTCGGCGACATATGCGCTGGTTGCGACGGTAGAGATTGATATGCCAAGACCAAATACCGAACTCACCAGAAGGAGAAGCACAAACGATGAAGCGAATGTGACCATGGCTGTTGCACAACCGGTGATGAGTAGCCCGGCGACAATCTGGACACGTTTATCCACTTTGTCGGCAATCCTTCCAAAGAACGGTTTGGTGGCGGCGATCATGATCACCTGGACTGCGAAGATGATGCCGGTTTCATACGGGCTGATACCACGGCCTGAAAGGAAGATAGGCAGGAATGTCTCAAACGCCCCGTATGCGAAATAGGTTGCCATATCGACAAAGGCCGTTCCCCGGAGCCGGGGATTTGAAAAGAATGTAATGAAACTCTCACGAAACACCGAGAGCGGGAGGATATTAAGTGCCGATGACCGATCTTCGCGGTACATCAGGGTCAGAACAAGGACGGGTACTGCAGCGAGTGCTGCAACGATATACACCATCTGGTACTGGAGGGGGCCCGGGTACATGATGAACAAGGAGAGGATAACACCCCCGGCAAGCGGTGCAATCGTCCTGCCGATTAGGGTTGCTGAGGCGTACTGTCCCAGCATCTCTCCCTTGTTTGCAGGGAACCGCTCCGCGATCACTGCAGAGACCACCGGGCCGAGAATTGCCGTTGCCGTACCATGGAAGAACCGGACTGGTATCAGCCAGAGCGGGTCGGTGATGAAGAGATAGGTGAGTGGAGCTGCGAGGAAGACTAATCCCGCACACACAAGAAGTTTCTTCCTGCCAAGGTGATCCGAAAGTACCCCTACCGGGAAGGAGAAAAGGATCCCGGCGAGCGGGGAAACGGCGGCGATGAGACCGATGATCGAATCGCCAGCCCCGAGGGATTGCGCAAAGAGGGGCAATACCGGGCTCTTCGAGATGGTTGTTGAGAAGATGGCAAAGAATCCCAGCAGGAAGAGATAATAAACGGTCCCGCGGTAAGGCGAAGACGTTTCCATTACCTCCGGAGTACGTGACATGATTCCCTACCGGCATTGGCCGTAGTACTTCATAAGTTGAGCCTGTGGCAACCTCCAAAACATATCATAACCATAATATCGGTTATCGTCCCAATGTCCCCTATGATAAAATCACGTTCCTGTGGAATGATCATGTGTGCGCTGTTCTGTATAGCGGCATGTATTATGCTGCCAGTTTCTGTTCTCGCATTTTCCCCTGCAAACCCTGCGACACCCACGGCAGCAGCTGCCCAGAATCCCTTTGTTTCTGCATCTGCCTCACCTTCACAACCGAACATCGGAGATCCCGTGACGATAAGCGGTGTAGCAACCGGAGGGAACCTTACTGAAGGTGTCCAGATCTGGGTGTTTGCCGGCAATTACATCAATGTCACGACAGTCCCTGTCAATGCTGATGGCACATTCTCAAAAACGTACCAGACTACAGGCCTTCCCCAGGCTACCTATTATGTCATCGTCCAGAGCCCGGGCAATGACGGCATACTGAACATAGTCATGCAGACAACGGGCCAGTATTCAGGTGAGGTTACCAACGCCAAAACCGGCACTGATATCTTCAATTTCACAGGAACTGGGAGCATCCGGGATGCTGCTGCTGCCTCAGCCCTCTCATCTGCCTTCAACCTGCCCGGTGTCGACGATGCGTTCACCAAGTGCACATTCCAGCTGGTTACGCCCGGGACTACCCCCGCATCTGCCACAACGGGAGCTCCCGTCGTAACGACCATGGCTCCATCGGCACTCCCGACAACTGCGAAATCACCCCTTTCACCACTCACCCTTATCGCGGGAATTGGAACCGCCGGTCTCGTCCTGGCATTGCGTTCACATCCGTAATTACCTTTTTTCCTTTCAGGATCAGCCACCCGTAAAGCCGGGGGCACTCCTTTTGCATACGCAGTTGACCAGTACAGGAAAACAGGTGTACATTTGATTCGAATGGCACACATAAGCCATACTGCACCAGACACTAACGCCGTTCCCGGAACCCCCCCGGAACTCACCGGAACCGGTCGTACCCGTGGGCTGTGTTCTGGTCCTTGCTCTCGTACCTTACGCAATGGATATTGTTTCAAGGAAACAATCCACTGCGCTTTAAAAAATGGGATTTTTCTATTCGAGTGTCCTGCGGTATGTGGCGATCCCGATAATGAACATTATACCGGAGAAGATCATCAGTGCGATGAGGTCGTTGCCTATCACATCGAGTCCCTGGCCCCTGAGAATGATTCCTCTCAGTGCATCTATCCCATAATATTCCGGGTTGATTACGGTGATCCAGCGGAGCCAGCCCGGCATACCGATAACCGGGTAGAACGCCCCCGAAGTCATAAACAGGACAAGATTAAGGAATGCGACCGTTGATGCGTATTCCTGCTGGGCAGAAAATCGTGAAGCGAACGAGACAACGAGACTGGTGACCCCGACACATGCGATCAGGATCACTATCATTACCAGGAGGAAATCCGCGATGCTCTGGATAACGATGCCGGTGATAAGTATATCGATCAGGAAGATGGCAAAGCCTGCAATGAATGCCCTGATGGTTCCGCTCGAAATGATACCCGCAATAATGCTTGTGCGCTGGACGGGTGTGACCAGGTAACCTTCGTGGATCCCGTTCTCGCGGTCCTTGATGAGCGCGATACCTCCGCCGAACATGGTGGAAGTGAAAATTGCCATCATGATGACACCGACGCCGAAGAACTGGATGTATTTTATATCGCCGTAGATATTGTCGATCATTACCGGGTTGTCCGCCGCGAGACTGGCGAGGACACCGTTAAGGGCAGATTCGATGAGCGCCGGTGTGATCGAATCTGAGCTGTCTACATAAAGCCTGATATCACGGTTGCTGGATCCCTCTGCCGGAAATACGATGACGGCAGATACGAGCCCTTTGCCCAGTGCCTGTTTGGCCGCAATCTCATCGGTATATTCGGTAACATCGAGAAGTTTGGGATAATCTTTC
>Ga0074046_10000498_pt1 | contig 36075 bp, 34 predicted proteins | sample BogForMeECP23OM3_FD_94441 | JGI IMG/M metagenome (GOLD analysis project Ga0074046, IMG submission 94441) | Bog forest soil microbial communities from Calvert Island, British Columbia, Canada - Bog Forest MetaG ECP23OM3 | ecosystem: Environmental > Terrestrial > Soil > Wetlands ... | reverse complement strand
TATGGTGGGCCTGGGTGGACTTGAACCACCGACCTCGCCCTTATCAGGGGCGCGCTCTAGCCACCTGAGCTACAGGCCCAAACCTGCGTGGCACACAACCCACCTACTTTACCGTAACCGCCTGAGCGAGGCAATTCTTCCCGCAGAAAAATTCCTTTCTAGGCACAACCACCATCAAATTTCAGAGTCCTCTCACCCTACTGCACGAACCCCACATTATTCGCGCCAGTAACGCCGCCTTCCGGCCCCTCCTTGATCGGTCCATACTGGGCCTCGAATCGTGCGACGTTCTCGCCGAGCGCGCGCCAGATCCTTTTTGCGTGTCCTGGGCTCACAATAATGCTGCTCAGTAGCTTGCCTTGCGTCCCATTGGGGAACACATAGACAAAGTTTAGCGTGAACTCCTCCGCATGATGGTGAATCATCACCAAATTGCTGTAGATTCCCTGCAACTCCTTTTCATCGGCTTTGATTTGCACTTGTCCAGGCTGCGGTGGTGTCGGCTGTTTATCGTCCATGTTGGTCTCCGGGATTTCCTATTCAAAATAGCACAGCAGGACGTTCGTTTCCTGTTGGCCACAAAGTTTCTTTCAAATCGAAAATGTTCACAAAACGAAAATAGAGTTCTATTGACAATACCATGCAGTTAAATATAGTTTATATCTGAAGTTCACTATAGTTAACAGTGCAGCAATAAGGATGCAGAAGCCTCAAAACAACCAACTAGCCACGGAACCGGGCATGGCCGCGCCACAACTAGCCGCCGCGGGCTGGCGCGCCCCACTGCGCTTACCCTCGCTTCCCGAATCTCACCGAACTATCCTGATTTCTCCTGACTCTTCCTGGTTTCGCAAGATTCTTGCGTTTGCCGGTCCGGGATACCTCGTAGCCGTCGGCTACATGGATCCCGGCAACTGGGCTACGGACATCGGTGGTGGCTCGAAATTTGGATACGCCTTACTGAGTGTTGTCTTTCTCAGCAATCTCATGGCGATGTTTCTGCAAGCCCTTTCCGCAAAGCTGGGCGTCGCCACCGGACGAGACCTCGCCCAGGCCTGCCGTGACCACTACTCCCCTCGCGTCACCTTCCTGCTTTGGATCGTCTGTGAACTCGCCATCGCCGCCTGCGACCTCGCAGAAGTCCTCGGCTCAGCCGTCGCTCTAAAGCTTCTCTTCGGCCTTCCACTCCTTGCCGGCGTACTTATAACCTCGCTCGATGTCTTGATCGTTTTGCTGCTCCAAGGCCGCGGCTTCCGCCTTATTGAAGCCTTTGTTGTCACTCTGATTGCTACCATCGGCGCCTGCTTCGCCTATGAAATATTCTTCTCGCGCCCACTTTGGCTCGAAGCCGCTCACGGCTTCATTCCCCACCTGGATATTCTGCGCAACAAAGAGATGCTCTACATCGCCATCGGTATTCTTGGCGCTACCGTCATGCCCCACAATCTCTACCTCCATTCCAGCATCGTGCAGACTCGCGCCTTTGGTCACAGCTCTGCCGACCGCCGTGAAGCCATCAAGTACTCCATCATAGACTCTACGGTGGCATTGGGATTTGCGCTTTTCATTAACGCTGCCATTCTTGTTCTCGGAGCCGCAGCTTTTCACACCCGCGGCCTAAATGAAGTTGCCGACATCTCCGAAGCCTACAAACTGCTCACCCCGCTTCTCGGCGCAAGTCTGGCCAGCACGCTATTTGCTTTCGCGTTACTCGCCTCCGGTCAAAATTCCACGCTCACCGGAACCCTCGCCGGTCAGATCGTTATGGAAGGCTTTCTGCAAATTCGCTTGAAGCCCTGGATTCGTCGTTTGGTCACACGCTCCATTGCCATCCTCCCAGCTATTCTTGTTATCGGTTTTGCCGGCGAAGGAAAAGTCACCCCGCTTTTGATCTTGAGCCAGGTTGTTCTCAGCTTCCAGCTGCCCTTTGCGGTGATTCCTCTCGTGCAGTTCACTAGCGAAAGCGCCAAGATGTGTGAATTTGTAAATTCTCGGACCACCGTGATCATCGCGTGGGTCGTGGCCATCGCCATTTTGTTTTTCAACGCGGAGCTTCTCTGGCTCATCTTTCGGGCATAATCTACCAGCTGTCTCTGGAAACTCCGGTTTTCGAGGGATTGCTTCGTGAGACAAGTTGCAGGTCCCATTGCTTATGCCATCCACGCCCGCTTCACCGCCCGCTCCCGATTCTCCGGTGGCCGTCTCCGACGATCGAATCACCGTTGCTTCGATCTCCGTACTCGCTTACATCCTCACCAATATTGCCCACGAAGGCGCTGGCCACGCTTTTGGTTTTTATCTGGCCGGGGGAAAATCCGGGATGCTGACAACCACTCGCCTCATCGAGTGGGTAACTTTGCCCGATCCCCAGTGGAGACTCTTCGATCTGGGTGGCCCCGCTGGCAATCTGGCATTGGCATTTCTGGCATGGCTCATTCAACGCTTCGTTCGCCAGCGTCCCGTTCCATTGCGGTTTTTCCTTTGGCTGGTCTTGGTCTTCTCTCTTCTCTGGGCCTTCGGCTACATGATTTTTTGTGGTCTGAGCGGTCGAGGCGACTGGATGGCCCTGATCGAGGGCACCAGATTTTTCTGGCCGGGCCGCGTTCTTTTTGTGTTGCTGGGATATGCGTTTTACCGTGCTTCGATTCACTTGGCTGCAAGAGAAATGCGCTGCTTCATTTCAGCCCGAGAGGACGATAGCAACTCCCGTATTGCTCGCCTGATCTGGATTTCCTATCTTGCGGCAGGCTTGATCGCCTGTGCAGGCCCCTTGCGCGACCCTCGCGGACCGATGGAAATTCTAAATGCTGGCGCTTTGAGCAGTTTTGGAGCTTTCGTCGGTCTGTTTTTCGTTCGCGGCAATTTCTTGCGCCTTGCCCCTTCGCCAACCTCCCCCCCTAAAGCAATCTCCTGGGATTTACCCTGGATTCTCGCCGCCGCCGCCGGTGCAATTTACTTTGTCGGAATTCTAGGACCCGGCATCCTAATCTACTTGGGCGATTGACCGTTTCGCTTTCTGCTCTCGCTCATTTATGCGAAGCTTTTAGAAAGCCATGAACCAGAAATCCTCTCGGAGTTTACGAATGCGTAAGATTCTTTTCGCTTGCACGATTGGCCTCATCTTCATTTCCATCGGTTTTGCCGCTCTTCAAAAACAAAACTGGGATGCGCCTCCCGACATCAAACAAATGAAAAATCCAGTTGCGCCTTCCGCGGCTGCCATGAAAGAGGCCAGATCCATCTTTGATGAGAAATGCTCCAACTGCCATGGCGACACCGGCAAAGGAGATGGCTCGGACGCTATGATGTATGATCCTCCTCCCGCAGATCTGACCGACGCCAAGCGCATGAGCAAATTCACCGATGGCGAACTGTTCTACAAAATTACCGTGGGCAAAAAACCGATGCCTTCCTTCGAGAAACGTCTCACCGAGCAACAGCGATGGGAAATGATTTTGTTCGTCCGTTCTTTAGCGAATGCTTCTAGCACTAAAAAACTTAACGACATCAGTCCGGGAGATCCTGCGCGAGATTCCGATCGCTGATTCCATTTTAGAGTTTCCGTCCACACTCACCTAACCAGTGATCCGAGCTACAACGGCTACCAAGGTCTGCGCATTTCCGTTCCCCGCGAAGCCATCACTGGCGCGAAAAACGCACGCCTCACCGTCCAGGCTGGCTTCACCACCGTCCGCAATGTCGGCGCAGGTGGATTTAGCGATGTTGCTTTGCGCGATGGTATCAACGCTGGCGACGTCGAAGGTCCCCGCATGTTCGTTTCCGGGCCAGCTCTGGGCATAACCGGCGGCCATTGTGACAACAATCTGCTTCCTTACGAATTTCACTACTCCGAAATTGGCGTCGCCGATGGTCCGTGGGCTGCCCGCGCCAAAGTTCGCGAAGTTGTTAAGTATGGCGCCGATCTCATTAAAGTCTGCGCGTCCGGCAAAGATGCCATCAACGCCGGCATCGATTCCGTAGAGCACTCCAGCCTGATCGATGACGAGGGCATCGTGCTCGCCAAGCAACATGGCACCTATCTGGTTTTCGATATCTACAACGACGACTTCATCCTCTCTGAAGGCGCCAAGTCGGGTATGTTGCCGGAGTCTATTGAGAAGGAGAAGAAACTCGGCCGTTTGCAGCGCGAAAATTTCCGCCATGCATACCAGTCCGGCGCCAAAATCGCCTTCGGCACCGATGCCGGTGTCTATCCGCATGGCGACAACGCCCGCCAATTCACCACAATGGTTGCTTGGGGCATGAAACCGATCGACGCCATTCAAGCCGCCACCATCAACGCGGCCGATCTCATCGGTATCCCCGACAAAATTGGCTCGCTCGAACCCGGTCACTACGCCGATTTGATTGCAGTCAGCGGCGATCCCTTGACGAATATAAAAGTTCTGGAAAACGTGAAGTTCGTGCTCAAAGGCGGTACGGTCATAAAGAGCAATTTCACCAAATGAAAACCCAGCAAAGAAACGGCGAGTTCCAGTTCGCAACTGCCGTATGGCAGTTTTGCACTGTTCAGAGTGGCTAGCCGCCTGCTCCGTACCCCGGTTTTTACTGGGGCGCTTTTGGCGCGCCAAGTCACCTACTTCACCTGCGCCAGGGCCGCCGCCACCTCCTTGAGATCCGGCACGACCGGAATATCGTAAGTCTTGGCCCAGGCAACTTTCCCGTGCTTATCCACGATGAAAATCGACCGGCCGGTTATTCCTTTGTCTCCGAGATACACGCCGTACTTCTCGCTCATCGAGCCCTTGGGATGAAAATCCGCCAGCAGGGAATACTTAATTCCCATTTTTTCTGCATACGCTTTATGCGACCACACGCTATCTACACTCACGCCAAGGACTTCCGCATCCAGTGTGTCAAAATTCTTCATGTCATTCACAAAACAAGCATGCTCATTCGTGCAGGTCGGGCTCCAATCCAATGGGTAAAACACCAGCACGACCTTTTTCTTGCCGGCAAAATCCGAAAGCTTGATTTCCTTCTGGTTCTGATCCTTCAACGTAAAATCCGGTGCTGCGCTGCCGACGGCCAGGCTCATATCCTTTTTCCTCCGAATGGGAATGAATGCTGCCAGAGATCTTACCGAATCACTTGCCTGCTCACCAAACTCCAACCTTCCGCCGGAGACCGGCCCACGATAAACTCCTCCCCATGCGGAATCTGTCCGAACTCGTTGAACGCTATATCGCTCTAGCGGGAGAGTTTGGTCAACCGATCCCGCTATCCAATTTTCCCCTGGGCGACGATGAAATGGCGCGGCTCCTCAGCGCCTTCGACGAGGATTATCACATTAGCCGCTATCTGCATTTCTCAAATGTAAGTGGAACGCCCTACCGAATCAGTGGCGAAGCCGCTACGCACCTGTCCATCGACGCTTCCATCAGGGAGATTTTGTAGGCGCGGTCATTTACACAAATCCCGCTTTACCGCTGCCCCTCACCCTGAGCTATAACGGAGGAACTGCGCTCTGGGGCTTCACTTTGCCCTAAGTCCAAGACCCTTCCTAACTCGGTAGCGCCTTCTCCAACCGGCCGACCAAACCGTCCTGCTCTTGAATCAGTTCGTTTGGCAGCCTTTTCCCAAATTTGCCAAAAAACTCCCGGCTGTCTGCCAGATCCACTTCCCAGTCCTCCGGCTCTACTTTGAATAATTCCCGTAACGTTTCTGGTGGAATAGACAACCCGTCCAACGTCAATCCGTTCTGAGTAGGTACAAACCCGATGGGCGTCTCTTCCGCCGCCCCTTTGCCTTCCACGCGCTCGAGAATCCACTTCAAGACCCGCACATTTTCTCCGTAGCCCGGCCAAAGGAATCTACCGTCCCTGCCCCTTCGGAACCAATTTACGTGGAAAATCTTGGGCGGATGCGGGATGCGTTTGCCCATATCCAGCCAATGCTGAAAATAATCAGCCATGTTATAGCCGCAGAAGGGAAGCATCGCCATCGGATCGCGCCGCGTAATTCCTACATCTCCTGTCGCGGCTGCCGTGGTCTCCGAGGCCATCGTCGCGCCGACATACACGCCGTGTTGCCAGTTGAATGATTCATACACCAGAGGAGCCAGCCGCGCCCGCCTTCCCCCAAAAATAAACGCCGAGATCGGCACACCCTCCGGTGAATCCCAATTTGCCGAAATGCTAGGAGACTGGGTCGCCGGCACCGTGTAGCGCGAATTGGGGTGGGCAGCCGGCCCTTTGGAGTTATCCCACTTCTCCCCGCGCCAGGTAACCAATCCTGCCGGCGGCGCGCTGCCCATCCCTTCCCACCACGGTTCATCATCGGGAGTGACACCTACGTTGGTGAAAATCGTGTTCCGGTTTAGCGCCGACATCACGTTGGGATTGGTTTTCATTCCCGTGCCCGGAGCGACTCCGAAAAATCCCGCCTCCGGGTTTATCGCGCGCAAATATCCATCCGCGCCAATGTGCATCCACGCGATATCGTCACCAATCGTCCAGACTCGATATCCCTGGCCCTCAAGCGCCGATACCATCATCGCCAGGTTTGTTTTCCCGCACGCGCTCGGGAAGGCCGCCGCCATGTACGTCACGGTTCGGTCTGGCGATTCTAGCCCCAGGATGAGCATGTGCTCCGCCATCCAGCCTTCCTGCCGTGCCACCGAACTGGCAATCCGCAATGCAAAACACTTTTTCCCCAGCAGAGCGTTTCCGCCATAGCCCGATCCCACGCTCCAGATCAGTTTCTCCTGCGGAAAATGGGTGATGTAGCGCCGCAGGGGGTCCAGATCACCCAACGAGTGCAATCCCGGCACAAAATCCGTAGAATTTCCCAGGCGCTCGCTTGCCACTCTCCCCATACGCGACATGATCCGCATATTTGCTACAACATACGGGCTATCGGTAACTTCCACACCCACTTTGCTGTACGGCGAGTTCGCCGGTCCCATGATGTAGGGCACTACGTACATCGTTCGCCCGCGCATCGCTCCATCCAGCAGCTTACCTACCTTGTATTTTGCACCGTCCGGATCCATCCAGTTATTGGTCGGTCCGGCATCCTCCTTTTCAGGAGAGCAGATGAATGTCAGGTGCTCGGTACGCGCCACATCGCTCGGATTGCTTCGATGCAGGTAACAATGGGGATAGGTCTTCTCATTTAAGCGGAACGAATCGGCATGCTTCAACATTTCTTGAAAAATCACCTGATTTTCGGCTTCCGAGCCTTCGCAAAATAGGATTTTTTCAGGTTTGGTCAGCCCGGCGGCTTCTGTAACCCAGGCTTCCATCGGAGTGCCCACGACTTACCCCCAGAAATTGAATCCATTGCATTTGAAAATTGAATCGTTAAGCCTACTCCAACCGGTCTGGAATCTTTTTGAGTGGAGCGCAGACGCGGAGGCAGGTCGATCTCTATTTTTTCTCTTGTTCAGTGTATGTTAGCCCTTACCATATCTGCAAGGTCAGGGGTTCTGGGTGAGCTCAGGTGCGGTCTCTTCTCACGTTGCCGTTATTGCCGGGGCGTCAGGACTGGTTGGAGGCGAATGCCTACACCTGCTTCTCGATTCCGAGCGCTACGATAAAGTCATTGCCTTCCTCCGCCGGCCCTTGGAGTTCGCTCACCCCAAGTTGCGTCAAATCACTGTCGACTTTGCCCATCTCCCTCGCCTACCTGAGTTTGCCGGCGCCAACGTCTTCTCCGCGCTCGGCACCACAATGAAGCAAGCAGGCTCGCGGGAAGCCTTTCGTAAGGTCGACTTCGACGCTTCTCTCGCGTTTGCAACATTGGCGGCAGAATGCGGCGCTTCCCAATTCGTGCTCGTCTCCTCCATCAGCGCGGGCGCAGCTTCTTCCACCTTTTACCTCAGAGTGAAGGGAGAGCTCGAGGACGCGCTCAGGTCTCTGCCATTCCGTTCGCTGCACATTTTTCGGCCGAGTTTTCTCGCCGGAGATCGTCTCGGCAGCCGACCCGGAGAGCGCGTGGGCGTTGCCGTAGCTAAAGCTCTCGATTTTGCCTTTGTTGGTTCGCTAAGAAAATTTAGCGCGGTCGATGTGGATGTTCTCGCCGCTGCCATGCTCAACGTCACACTCCGCGCCGAACCAGGCGTCCACATCTACGAGTACGAACAGATCCTTCAGCTGGCAAAATCCTGAGCGCTTCCGAATGTGGGTGCGGGGCCAACCTAGCCTTTGGCCACTCCCATGCGCACAACAGAACGGTCGACGCGCAAACCAGTGTTATTCTAAATTCGATGTACGCGCGAAAGTTTATTGTCGATGTCTTCATCCGCGGTGAGCGCAAGCCTTGCCCTCTTGAATGGCTCGACCAATTCTGCATGCGTAATTTCACAAACTCTGCTGAGTTTGACGATACGCTCCCGATCTCGGATGGCCATCTCGAGGCTAGCTTCCGCCTCTCCCCCGAGCAATTCGCTCTAGGCCTCTCAGCCTGGCTCACCCAACGTGGCAAGGGCGAGGGCCACCCTGTCGCCGTTCATGTGTCCCTCGCTCCGTAGCCTGGGCTTCAGCCTATCCCAAATTCAAACGCTTGTTTGACCCCGGCCGAACGGTTTTGTAACCTGTGAAGCTATACCAATTCCGTTCGACAAGGTCTTGCCATGAGCTTGAAAATTCAGAAAGCCGTTGTACTTGGTGCTGGCACCATGGGCGCCCGAATCGCCGCGCATTTCGCCAACGCCGGACTCCCCTGCCTCCTTCTCGACATTGTTCCGAAGGATGCCAGCACCTCCGCCGATCGCAATAAACTCGTTCTTGCTGGAATCGAAGCCGCAAAAAAATCCAAGCCAGCCGCTTTTTTCTCCTCGGAGCTGGCCGCCAATATTTCCATCGGCAATTTCGAAGACGACCTTGCCCGCATCGCTGACGCTGACTGGATCATCGAAGTCGTCGCCGAAAATCTTGAAATCAAACGCACTCTGCTCGGCAAAGTCGCGCAATTCCGCCGGCCCGGCTCCATCGTTACCACCAACACTTCCGGCTTGCCGGTTCATCTGATCGCCGAGGGCATGACCGAGGAATTTCAGCAACATTGGGCCGGTACCCATTTCTTCAATCCCCCTCGCTACATGAAGTTGGTCGAGCTCATTGCCGGCCCTAGAACTTCTTCGGCGGTGATGGAAACCCTCACCGATTTCTGCGATCGCCGCCTTGGCAAAGGCGTCGTCGTCGCCAAAGACACTCCGAATTTTATTGCCAATCGCGTCGGTACATTTTCGCTGCTCAATGTTTTGAAGTTGATGTCGGCTCTGGGCATGACCATCGAAGAGGTCGACGCCTGCACTGGTCCGGCAGTCGGCTGGCCCAAGTCCGCCACTTTCCGCACTGCCGACATCGTTGGCATCGATGTCCTGGCTCACGTCGTCAAAAATATCTATGAAACTGCCGCCAACGATGAATCGCGCGAAGCCTACAAACTTCCGACGCTGGTTCAAGAAATGCTCCGCCGTGGCTGGCTCGGAGACAAAACCGGCCAAGGTTTTTACAAACGCGTTAAAGGCCCAGGGAAAGAAGAAATTCTCACCCTCGACATTCAGACGATGGAGTATCGTCCCCGCCGGAAAGCGAAATTCGCTTCGATCGACGCCGGAAAAACAATCGAAGACACCCGCGAACGCTTGCGCGCGCTGTTGGCTCCGCTCCTTGAAGGTCAGAAAACCGATAAAGCCCAACAATTGATCTGGGGCGGGCTGTCCGAGATGTGTCTCTATGCCGGACGCCGCATGCCGGAAATTTCCGATCGCATTATCGATGTCGACCGCGCCATGCGCTGGGGCTTCGCCTGGGAAATGGGCCCATTCGAAGTTGTGGATGCCATCGGGCTCCCCGAGTTTGCCGCGCAAATTCAAAAAGAAGGCCGCACCCTTGCACCTATTTTCGAAAAAGCCCTGGCTAACGGCCGCAAAAGCTTCTACGAATCGGAAAGAGGGACGACTGCCGTTTTTGATCTAGCCACCGGCTCCGCACAAAAAGTCGAAGAACCCAGTGGAATTATTCTCCTGAAAAAGCTGAAAGAGGCCGGACGCGAGGTTGAACGAAACTCCGGTGCCAGCCTCATCGATCTCGGCGACGGTGTCGTTTGCTGCGAATTTCACTCAAAGATGAATGCCATCGGTGCTGACCTGATCGCCATGATTCACAAGGGCCTCAAACGTCTCGAGGCCGAATTCGACGCCATGGTCATCGCCAATCAAGCTCCCAACTTCTGCGTTGGCGCAAATCTCATGCTGGTCCTCGTCGGCGCGCAAGAGCAGGAGTGGGATGAACTCCACATGGCCGTGAAGCAATTTCAAAATGTAAATCTGGCCATCAAGTACGCTGCAAAGCCCGTCGTTTCCGCTCCGCAAGGTATGGCCCTCGGCGGTGGCTGCGAAATCGGCCTCCACGCCGCAAAAATCCATGCCGCAGCCGAATCCTATATTGGTCTGGTTGAAACGGGCGTCGGCCTGATTCCCGGCGGTGGTGGCACCAAGGAAATGGTGATTCGGGCCAACGAAAACGCGGGTTCCGGCGACGATTTGGACCTGTTTCACGCCTTGAAACCCCTCTTTGAGAATGTCGCCACCGCAAAAGTTGGCACCAGCGCGGAAGAAAATCGCCAACTCGGTTACCTCCGCCGCACGGACACGTACTCGATGAATCGCGAACGCCTGGTGGCCGACGCCAAGCAAACCGCCCTGGCACTCGCGCGATCGGGTTGGAGACCGGGTGCACCAAGCTGGCAAGAGGGCGCTCAGTCTACCCAAATTAAAGTACTCGGCGAGTCTTTTCTCGCGGCCGCTAAGATGGTCATTCATCTGATGGTGCGGGGTGGCTACGCTTCCGATTACGACGCTCACGTCGCCCGCAAACTCGCCAACATTCTTGCCGGTGGCCCTCTGTCTGCGCCGCAGCTTGTCACCGAACAATACCTCCTCGACCTCGAACGCGAAGCTTTCGTCTCCCTCTGCGGCGAAAAGAAAACCCAGGAACGCATCGCCCACACGCTAAAGACCGGGAAACCTCTACGCAACTGACGCCAAGAGATCTCTCCCTGACCTCTGGCAAGCAGGCGCGATCTGCCCTATTTGCCGTAATATTCCGTATTTATTCGTATTAGCCATACGGTTAGATATCGTATAAACTCCTCTTGCCGGGAGGAGTCATGCAGAGACTTCTTGCTCCACGCGAAGCCGCCAACATCCTCGGGATCAGCTATCCCACTCTCAAACAGTGGATCTACCACAGCAAACTGAAAACCGTAAAAACTCCCGGCGGCCATCATCGAGTCCCCGAATCGGAAATCGACCGCCTCATCCCCAAGAAACTCGACCGGGGTGATATCGCTCAACGTCGCGGCAATTTCCGCAAGGTCTCCGGTCGCAATCAGCTAATTGGCCGCGTGGTCGCCATAAAATTCGGCGGCCTGCTTGCCCAAATCACTCTTTCCGTCGGTGAGCAGCACATCACTGCCATCATCACCGCCGACGCCGCCAAAGAAATGCGCCTGAAAGTCGGCGAACGTGCGGCCGCCCTGATCAAATCCACCGAAGTGATGATTCTTCGCGTCTGATTTTCGATTCCGGAGCGTTCTATGTCTTTTCAACTCAAACTGCTCGATTGCACCCGGGCCTTCGCAGTCGGCGCAATTCTCCTCGTCTTGGTCTTCTATTCGTCGCCAGCCAATGCCGGACAGTTGCGCGTCGCTGCCGCCGCCGATCTGCAGTTTGCCATGAAAGATTTGGCAGCAAAATACGAAGCAAAGACCAAGCAATCGGTCGAAGTCATCTACGGCTCGAGCGGAAACTTCTTCACCCAGATCCAGAACGGGGCCCCATTCGATCTATTTTTCTCAGCCGATGCTGGCTACCCCGCAGTACTCGTCGAGCAGGGCCTCGCCGACAAGCAGTCCCTCTATCGGTATGCCCTAGGTCGCCTCGCGCTGTGGGCTCCTGCGGAGGAACATCTGAACGTGTCTGAAAAGGGATTTCAGTCCTTGCTCGATTCCCGAGTCAGTAAAATTGCCATTGCCAATCCCGAACACGCTCCCTATGGTAGGGCTGCCGTTGCCGCCCTGCAAAAAGCAGGGATTTATGAGCGGATTCATTCGAAGTTGGTTTTTGGCGAAAACATTTCTCAGGCTGCCCAATTCGTTCAATCCGGGAACGCACAGGTGGGCCTTGTCGCGCTCTCCCTGACAGGTTCGCCGGCGATGCAGAAAGGCGATTGCTGGGTCGTTCCTGCGGAATACCATTCCGCTCTCGAACAGACCGCGGTGATCGTCTCTTCCTCAAAAAACAAAAAAGCGGCCGCCGATTTCCTGGACTTCGTGAAAAGCCCGGACGGCCGCCAAATTCTCTCTCTCTACGGTTTCACGACGACTTCGGCCTCGGATGAAAACAAGCCGTGAACTATAGCCCAATTTTCTTGTCGCTGCGCTTAGCCGCGACTGTGTCAATCATTCTTTCTGCGATTGCGCTCCCGCTTGCCTACTGGCTGGCCTTCACCAAATGGCGTGGCAAATTTGTGTTGGAATCTGTCGTCGCGCTTCCCCTGGTCTTGCCTCCCACCGTCCTCGGTTTCTATGCGCTCATCGTGCTCGGTCCACGGGGCGCAATTGGGAAATTGGCGCAAAATAGTCTCGGCCATTCTCTGGCCTTCACCTTCACCGGGCTGGTTCTCGCATCCCTCCTCTACAGTCTCCCCTTCGCGGTACAGCCCTTGATGAACTCCTTTGAATCGCTCGATCGCCGCTTGCTCGACGCTTCCGCGGTTCTCGGCGCTAACCGTTTGCGCACTTTCCTCAAGATCATCGTTCCCCTCTCCTGGCCGGGATTACTGAGCGGACTGGTTCTCAGTTTCGCGCACACTCTCGGCGAATTTGGGGTGGTACTTATGGTAGGCGGCAATCTCCCGGGTATCACTCGTACCGCCTCGATCGACATTTACGACCGTGTGCAAGCCATGGATTATTCCGGCGCTCACTCCATGTCCTTCTTTCTCCTGGCCATTTCTTTCGCTGTTCTGGCGGTTGTTTACTCACTCAATCGTCGCGTCTGGTCACCTTGGCACTCTCGATGAGTTCGCCGGCCCTCTCGGTCGACATTGCCAGACGGTTTCGCGCGGAAGGGGCGCGCGATTTCCAACTCCAAATCAATCAACAATTCTTGCCAGGATTTACTATCCTGTTCGGTCCCTCAGGCGCCGGAAAATCTACCCTCCTTGATTGCATTGCTGGGTTAGAGACGCCGGACTCCGGCAAAATTTCTCTGAACGATCAGATTTTCTTCGATTCTAAAACCAAAGCGCTCTGCCCGCCGCAACAGAGACGCATCGCCTACGTTTTTCAATCACTCGCTCTTTTTCCTCACCTCACCGTCGAGCAAAACGTCGCCTATGGCTTATCCTCCATGCATTCCGCGGTTCGCGCCGAGCGTACGGCGCGAGCCATAGGTGCTTTCCACATCACCGAATTGAAACACCGCAAGCCGCGAGAACTCTCCGGTGGAGAAAAACAACGCGTTGCCTTGGCGCGATCTATGGCCACCGATCCTCAACTCTTGCTTCTGGACGAGCCGTTAACCGGTCTCGACGGCAGATTGCGTGCCGCGATTGTTCAGGACCTGCGCGAATGGAACGCGGCAAAACGCATTCCCATTCTCTATGTCACTCATAATCGCGAGGAGCTGGACGCCATCGGGGAACGCGTCATCGCCATCGCTCAGGGTAAGGTTACGGCGGCTGGAAACGTACGCGACGTCTTGGACGCTCCGCAATCCCTGGCGATCGCCGAGGCCGCCGGTTTTGAAAATCTCCTCCCCGCTTCAGTCGAAGAATTGCGCCCCGCCGACGGCATCATGCGCGTCACATTGCTTCCCTCAACCTGTGAGCTGGAAATCCCGCTGGCGGCCGTGCAAAGGGGAGATACGGTTCAAATCGCGATTCGCGCCGGCGACATTCTCCTCGCTACGGAACACCCCCGCTTTATCAGCGCACGTAATGTATTGCCAGCATCTATCGAATCGCTGGAAACTCGCGGAACTCTTGTGGCAGCCCACCTCAATGCTGGAGTTCGTTTCGTCGCGCATGTCACTCCTGGCGCCGTCCGTTCCTTGGGTTTGCAAACAGGAATGCTCGTCTGGCTCGTGTTGAAAACTCATTCTTGCCACCTCGTATCGTCATAAGCCTTGCTCTCACTCTTGCGGTTTTCTCTCCGCCCCTCTTCACGCTTTGTACCTCATCCAATCCTCTCTGCTAAAATGAGCTTCAGAGTTGCCAAGAGGTCTTGCGTGTCCGAGAAAAGTTCCAAGCCAAAAACGTTTACCAAGCCCGTGCGCCCTCACCACTCGCCCGGAAAAAACGGCAGAAAATCCAAGACCAAATCCGGTACGCGGCTCGAGGCGGTACTCCGCAGTGCCGCTAACATTTTTTTTGCTAAAGGATTTCACGCTAGCAGCGTTGAAGACGTCGCCCGCGATGTCGGAATGCTGAAAGGTTCGCTGTATTACTACATCAAATCGAAGGACGATCTGCTCTTTCAGCTTCTCCTGGCCGGAATCGAGGACGGTGACGCCTATATCGCGCGGAATATCGATCCCAAAGGGGATCCAGTCGATCAATTAGAGCGCGCCATTCGTGCGCAAATCGATTACATCATCCAGAACAAGGTGCCATTCGGATTGTTTCTCCACGAGTTCGATTCGCTCTCCGGCAAACGTCAGCACAAGCTCACCGCGGTCATGTCCCGCTACAACAACCGCTTCGTCGAACTGGTCCAGAAAGGCCAGCAGCAAGGCAAGCTCATGAAGGGTGAGCCATGGATCATTGTCAACGGCATGCTCGGCATGTGCAATTGGCTCTATCGGTGGTACGACGCCGACCACCTCTCGGACACCGAACAAATCAAGCAAATTTTTCTCGACGTAGTTTTCAAGGGTATCCGCAAAGCTTAGATTCGGATTTAGTTTCTCGGACGAGGTGCGGCGGGGTTGCACAAACGCGGTATGTCGGGAACAATCTACAGGTAATGCCATTTCAGCTAGCTTGAGCACCCGATGATCAGGAAAATTGTGGATAGTTTGGACGCAGCCGTTGCGGATATTGGCGATGGCGCGCGCATCATGTTTGGCGGATTTGGCGGCGCGGGATTTCCCAACAATCTGATTCAAGCGCTTTCACGCAAAGACGTCAAAAATATCACGGCGATCAGCAATAATTGTGGAACTCGTGAAGGCGAACTGGGGATCATGTTTAAAAATGGCCAGGTCAGCCACGTGATTGCATCGTTTCCCGGACCGCACGCAAACTATTTCCAGGACCGCTATGCGAACGGTGAAGTCACTTGCGAGTTGGTACCGCAAGGAATTCTCTGCGAGCGCTTGCGCGCTGCCGCTGCGGGACTGCTTGGCTTTTACACTGGCGTCGGAGTTGGCACCGAAGTCGCCAGCGGAAAAGAAGAGCGGATCATCGACGGGCAACGTTGCATTCTGGAAAAGCCAATCCACGCGGACTTCGCATTGATCAAAGCGCACAAAGCCGATGAGCTCGGAAACCTGACCTATCGTCTGGCCGCGCGGAATTTCAATCCCATCATGGCCATGGCGGCCGAAAAGACTATCGTCGAAGTCGATGAAATTGTTTCGCTCGGTGCGATCGAGCCGGAAAATGTGATCACGCCTGCCATATTTGTGCACCGCATCGTGCAAGCGAAGGGGTTGCGCTATGCCGGATAAACCAAGACTCGCCAGAGAACAAATCGCCCAGCGGGCTGCACTGGAATTGACCGACGGGGCATTTGTGAATCTCGGTTGGGGTATTCCTAATCTGATTGCCGATTTTTTGCCGAAGGGATTGACGATTTATTTTCACAGCGAAAATGGCATTCTGGGCATGGGTCGCCGCGCGCGGACCGGCGAGGAAGATTTTGACCTGGTCGACGCCATGAAAGTTCCCGTCACGTTGGTTCCCGGCGCTTCGTTCTTCCATCAAGCCGATGCGCATCTAATGACCCGTGGCGGTCATCTGGATTTCGCCGTGCTTGGCGGATTCCAAGTCTCTGAAAAGGGCGATCTTGCCAATTGGAAAATTCCCGGCTCGAAGGGCAGCGGCGGAATTGGTGGCGCAATGGATATCGCCACGGGCACAAAAAATCTGATTGTCTGCATGGAGCACAACGCCAAGGACGGTTCGCCAAAAATTGTTAAAAACTGCACGTATCCCCTGACCGCGCTCGAATGCGTGCGCACGATCGTGACCGATCTTGCGGTGATGGATGTCACCAAAGAAGGAGTGCTACTGCGCGAGGTCGCTCCGGGCTGGACTTCGGACGAAGTACAAGCGCTCAGCGAAGCAAAATTGATTGTTCACGGCATAGTGCCCCAGATGAAGTTCGCTTGAATTCACCGAAGCCTAGAAAAGTATTTCTGGGGTCGGTGTCTGATCACAAGCGCGCGGCAACACGCGCAACGATGTGGCCGTCCGGCGAATAAATGACCAGCACCAGGCTATCTGTCAGAGGAATTCCTTTGCCAGGCACATTGAATTCAAAAAGCCATTCGTATTTTTTGGGCAGTTGTTCAACGAGTTGTTCCGCGTAGGGTGAAACCAATTGGGCCTCCGCATGCTTTAGCGAAACTCCATGCACCGGGCGCATGGCCATTCCATGCTTCCAGGAAAAACCCAGATGAAAAGAGCCGACGACCGCTTTGCTCAGATACATGGGTGATTCGGTCACTTCGAGTCCATCCGAACAGGGGCGATCGAAAAGAACGATCGTTAAACGCATGACCTCGGGAAACTCGGTGATGATGTCGTTGCCGCGTTTATAGAGTGTGCCGCTGGCGGAATCGACCCGCCGCAAATTTGTGAAAAATTCGTTGGCGGTCAGCCTGCCGAACAGATGAAAGCAGGGACCTCCGTTGGGCACCGCGCCGTCAGTGACCATGAGCAAGCCGCCATCGTAATTCCAGACCGTCTTATCGCGCGGCGGATCGGGTGAACCCGCCCGCACGGGGCCGGCGACGAGGAGTAGGCCTATGAAACAGAGACGGATGAGCGACCGGAGAAGCATAAATCCTTGGCTAAGGAGAGTGTACTACCGGCAGGTTCGACGGTAGAAGAAAAGAGATGCCCTCGGCCGTGCACGTTTGCTGATGGGCGTTGAAGGGACGGCAGGCTGCTCTTCCGGCGCGCAGTTCGGCAAAGGCTTCTACAAGTCGCGGCAGTACCGAGGGTTGTGCCACGGGAATATTATGTGCGCCGAGAACGAGTTTCAGTTGCGGTGCCAGTGCCGCGAGTCGCGCGATCGAGGCGGCGTACGCTTCGAAGTCGGTTTCCGGACGATAGAGCCAGATGCGGGCTGGGTAGTAGGTGTCTCCGGTAAAGAGCAGGCCGTTGGCGCGGTCGAGAAGGGAGATGGCATCAGGCGTGTGGCCCGGAGTTGCAATGATTTCAAGCGTGCGGCCTCCGACGTCTAGCTTGTCACCGCCGTGAACAGTACGCGCAATTTTCCACGGCTTGGTGCAATAGGATTTGACCTGGAAGTTCTTTGGAAGATTGCCGCAGATCTCTCCATGCGCGATTTCCGCTTGGGCGTCTTCGCGGGAACCATTGGCGTTGGTGCGGGTAAAATCGGTGTCCATGCCAAGAACGGTGTCGAACTGCCAGTTGCCGCCGACATGATCGTCGTGCGTGTGCGAATTGAGAACCACGACTGGAAGCTTGGTGAGTTCCGCGGTCAGTCTCTTGATATCGCTTATGCCCATGCCAGTGTCGAACAACAGTGCTTCGCGGTTGCCCAAAATTAGGTAGCCAATCGTCTCTTCCGATTGGTGCGGCTCGTAGATCGCCAATGTGTCCGGCGCGGCTCGGTACACTTCAAACCACGGATCGCTGACGGTTACGCGTTCCAACGATGCGTACTCCGGGCGCGGCAGATCTTCGCACCACGCTGGCTTCTCGGTTTGTTGCGGCGCGGCGAAAACCGAGACGACAGCGATCGGAACACCGAGTGCATAGAGAAGAACCTTCCGAAAAACAACCGTAAGCATGCTCTTCGGAGTTTGCGCGTCTTCTACGAACTGTTTCACTTTAAATCCCATGTGCCTCGCAAACCAGCGGTCGATGTCCAGGAGCCAGTCTCCCTAGATATGGATCTGATTCAGCTGATCGGTAGCTACTCCACTGTTTCCAGGGCTCGGAGCTCAGGGGTGGGTCATGTCTTCGGGTTTGACTAAGGCGTCGAATTCGGCTTCCGTGAGATGGCCCAGTTGCAGGGCGGCTTCGCGGAGGCTGATGTGTTGCTGGTGCGCGGTGTGGGCGAGTTTGGCTGCGTTATCGTAACCGATACGCGGAGCGAGTGCGGTGACCAGCATCAGAGAATTCTTCACGTAGCCTTCGATGGTTTTGAGGTTGAGTTCGATGCCGACGATGCAGTGGTCGACGAAGCTGTTTATGGCGTCGGCCAGTAGTTCGACGGAGTGCAAATAATTGAAGATGATGACGGGCTTGTAGACGTTCAGCTCAAAGTTGCCCTGCGAGCCGGCAAATCCGATGGCTGCGTCATTGCCCATGACTTGTACGGCGACCATTGTGAGGGCTTCGCACTGCGTGGGATTTACCTTGCCGGGCATGATCGATGAGCCTGGTTCATTTTCAGGTAGCGTGAGTTCGCCCAAGCCGCAACGCGGGCCCGAGCCGAGCCAGCGAACGTCGTTGGCGATTTTCATTAATGAGGCCGCAAGAGTTTTCAGCGCGCCGCTGGCGAAGACGATTTCGTCATGCGCCGAGAGGCTGGCAAATTTGTTGGGATGCGAACGGAAGGGCAGGCCGGTGAGTTCGGTAACTTTCCTGGCGGCGCGTTCGGCAAATTCTGGATGGGCATTAAGCCCGGTGCCGACAGCAGTGCCGCCAATGGCCAGATCAAAGAGTCCATCGAGTGCAATTGCGATGCGAGCGCCATCGCGATCAAGCAGGCTGACCCAGCCGGAAAATTCCTGACCGACGGTTAGCGGGGTAGCGTCCTGCAAATGCGTGCGGCCGATTTTCACCACGCCCATAAATTCGCGAGCTTTGGCGTCGAGTGCGTCGCGTAATTTTTTCACCGCAGGCAGCAGGCGGCGAGACGTCTCCGTGGCAGCGGCAATGTGCATGGCGGCTGGAAAGGTGTCGTTGGAGGATTGCGACATATTTACGTCGTCGTTCGGATGGATAGGCTTCTTGCTGCCCATCTCTCCACCGGAGATTTGGATGGCGCGGTTGGAGATGACTTCATTCACATTCATATTGGTCTGCGTGCCGCTGCCGGTTTGCCACACGCGCAAGGGGAAGTGATCGTGGAGCTTGCCGGAGATGACCTCGTCGGCGGATTGCGAGATGAGATTGGCTTTCTGCTCGGACAGTTTGCCGAGGTCGCGGTTGACAAGCGCAGCGGCCTTTTTGAGGATGCCAAAGGCGCGGATCAACTCGGGCGGCATGGTGTCTTTGCCGATGGCGAAATGAATCAGGGAACGGGCGGTTTGCGCGCCGTAGTAGCGATCCATCGGGACATCGATCTGGCCCATGCTGTCCGATTCGGTGCGAGTGGGAACGGATCTAGCGAATTGAGTGGCTTCAGACATTCTAGGCTCCTGGGAGCGATATGGGGAGATTGTAGCAGGGAAGATTGCGGCAATGAGCGGAGGGAAGCGTTTTCTGCTTGCAGTGCTACGTTTTCAGTTTCAGAAACTAGACCCGGGAAGGGCGTTCGCTGCCGCTAAGCATCGGATCTAAAGGACTTAGGAGGGCGGTTTTGCCAGATCGGTTCCGCTTGCTTCCTAGAGCGGCTGAGAAAAGAGTTCGCTCGGCAGGGCCAGGAAAGAGTCGAGCGAGCAGACAACTGCTAGCCTATTGCCGGAGAGCGAGTGAGATAACCATAATTATAAATAGCCATTATTATCAAGTAGTATTAGGTTCGGGAAGGAAAAAATTGAGGGAGAGGGAGCACAGACGCGGTGAGCTGAGAATCGCCAGTTGGACTGCTGGCCGTTCTCTAGGTCGCGGGATCGCGGAAGCCGAGGCGTCAATCGGGAGATTGCTGTTCGAGGGTAAGGTATAATTTAGGGCAGGGGAAATCAGGCCAGATGAGTGTAGTGAAACAGATGGGGAAGGCTTCGGCCGAGACGTTGCGGAAGCGTGCCTGGAGGTTCCGGAGGACGCGCGCGCGGGAACTTTGGATGATTAGCAAAGCGCTGGTGTCGGAGAACCATCCAATTCTGGTGCACATTATTCCCATGCGGAAGTGCAACCTCGATTGCACGTACTGCAATGAGTTTGACGATGTGTCGACCCCGGTGCCGCTGGCGGAGATGAAGAAGCGGCTGGATATTCTGGCGGGGATGGGCACATCGATTATTACCATCAGCGGCGGAGAGCCGTTGCTGCACCCGGAGCTCGACGAGATTATCCGGTATATCCGGAAGCACGGGATGATCGCTGGACTGATCACCAACGGGTTTTTCCTAAATAAGGAACGGATCGAGCGGCTGAATTCGGCGGGGCTAGAGCACCTGCAGATCAGTATTGATAACGCGGTGCCGGATGATGTGTCCAAGAAGAGTCTGAAGACACTCGATGGGCGGCTCGAGATGCTCTCGGAATGGGCCGTTTTTCAGGTGAACATTAATTCTGTGCTAGGCAGCGGAGTGAAGAATTCGGAAGATGCGCTGCAGATTGCGCACCGCGCTCTGGAGTTGGGGTTTACAAGTACGGTGGGGATCATTCATGACCACGATGGGCAGCTGAAAGCCCTGGCGCCAAGGGACCAGGAAATCTTTGAAGAGATTATGTCGCTAGGGAAGCGGTCGTACTCGAGATTTAATGAGTTTCAACATAATGTGGCACGCGGGCGGGAACATGACTGGAAATGCCGAGCGGGGTCCCGGTATTTGTACATTTGCGAAAATGGACTGGTGCACTGGTGCTCGCAGCAGCGTGGGTATCCGGGGATTCCCCTGAGCGTGTATACCGATGAGATGAGGCATAGGGAGTACTACACCCATAAGGGATGCGCACCAAAGTGCACGGTGTCGTGCGTGCAGCAGGTGGGGATACTGGACAATTGGCGAGCGCCGCAGACGTTGCAGCCGGAAACGGTAGAGCCGAAGAGCAATTTGGTGCAGATCGCAAAGTAGGAAGAGCAGAAGAATAGCGTGCCGAGACGCAGCAGGCCGAGAAGAGGAAAGAAAAGGCAACCCCTTAAGCACCATCAAGAGTGACTGTCCCTTTAAGGTGCAGAGGCAGCTGGGCGGCCCTTCGCAAATCAACACCCCACATCGAGACCAAGCAGTAAAGAAGACTTAGGCAAAACAAGAGGTGCAGGAGCGGGCGCGGCCGGTGTGTGTTCGTTCGAGAGAAAGGCAATGTGCGTTCTGGAACATTCGGCAGGGGTGCGCGTTGACGGGGGTGGGTGGGTCTTAAAGAATAGGGGCATGGCGAACCCTGCGATCGAAATTGAAGAGCTAACCAAGGAATATCCATACGGATTCTTGCATCTGAAAAAGCGGCTAACCCTGGAAGGGTTGACGCTACAAGTTGAGAACGGCGAAGTGTTTGGGTTTTTGGGACCAAATGGAGCCGGGAAATCGACCACGATCAAGTGCTTGATGAGGCTTATTTTTCCTACCAAAGGCACCGCGCGAATCTTAGGGAAATCGATCGAAGACGTTTCAATGCACCAGACGATCGGTTATCTGCCAGAGCAGCCGTACTTTTATGATTATTTGACGGCGGCAGAAGTGCTCGATTATTTCGCGCGCTTTCATGGATTGACAGCCATTGACCGGAAACAGCGTGTACAAAAGATGCTGAAGAAGGTGGGGCTGGACAGCGCCAAGAAAATTCAATTGCGGAAATATTCAAAGGGCATGCTGCAGAGAGTGGGATTGGCGCAGGCGATTTTGCATGATCCGCAGGTGGTGGTGCTCGATGAACCGATGTCAGGGCTTGACCCGCTCGGTCGAAGGGAAGTGCGGGACATTATTTTGGAATTGAAGCGCGAAGGGCGAACGGTGCTGTTTTCGACCCACATTCTCTCCGATGCCGAAATGTTGTGTGACCGCGTAGGGGTGATTGTGGGTGGGAAGTTGCGCGGTGTGGGAGCGCCCGGAGAATTGGTGGGAATCGAATCGCAGGGAATAGAAATCTTATTTGAGCTGGGGACTCGAGGGGAAAGGCCGGCGCTGTTGGCGCGCGCTACCCAGACCGGTGAGCGGTATCGGGTGCAATTGAAGGAGCAGGAGTTGTACCCGGCGCTCGACGAGTTGAAATTTGCGGGGGCCCGAATTTTGTCGGTGACACAAATCAAGGCCACGCTGGAAGAATTCTTCATGGAGCTGGTGGAGGTCGATCGGGCGCAAGCATCTGCCGTAGAGGTGCACGGGAAATGAAAAACGTGCTGATCGTGGCGACCAATACGTTTCGGGAAGCGGTGCGAGACCGGGTGCTCTATAACCTGGTGTTTTTTGCGTTGCTGATGATGGTCGCGGCGATCCTGGTGGGACAGATCTCAATTGATATAGAGAAGAGCGTGATCATCAGTCTGGGGCTCACGGCGATTTCGGTGATTGGACTGTTCATCGCGGTTTTCATCGGGGTGGGACTGGTTTCGAAAGAGATGGATAAGCGGACGCTGTACGCGTTGCTGGCGAAGCCGCTCGAGCGGTGGGAATTTTTGCTGGGGAAATATTGCGGCTTGTTGATGACCCTCTCGGTAAATACGGCAGCGATGGCGCTCGGATTATACGCCGCATTGTGGACCGTGAAGCATCCGCTGGCGGGCGCAGACGCCTACGTGCTGGTTGCGGTGTATTTGATTTTACTGAAGCTCGCGCTGATCGTGGCGCTGGCGATGCTGTTCTCGTGTTTCACGACTCCGTTTTTGGCGATTTTGTTTACGGCGGGGATTTATGCCGCTGGAGTGTTTGCCGCTGACCTGCGGCAGCTGAAAGTGGTGAAACTAGAGGCTGCGACGGTGAAAATGTTGCGGGTGATTTCCTACGTCCTACCGAATTTCGAGAATTTTAATGTGATGGGCGCCGTGGCGCATGGACGGCCGGTGCCTGGGTTGCTGGTGTGGAACGCTACGCTCTACGCGATTCTGTATGGAGCGATAGTTCTGGCGATCGCGTCGGCGGTATTTTCGCGGCGGAATTTGAAATGATGAACAAAACCTTAAAGGCAGTTGTGTTTGGAGTCGCTGTCCTCGGTGGAATGGCGGGGTTGTGGAACGTTCAAAAGAAAATCGATACGGAGAGGCAGCCACTGCAGTTGGAAAGCGAAGAATTGATGATGAGCTCAGGCAGTATGGTGAAGCATTTGAGCTTGGAGTATGCGCCGTTAATGGCGGCGATTTATTGGACGCGCGCGGTGCAATATTTCGGTGAAAAACACTATTTACACGACAGGAACCTGGAATTGCTTTGGCCACTGCTGGATATCACGACGACGCTGGACCCGCATTTGTTGCCAGCATACCGGACAGGCTCGGTCTTCTTGAGCGATACCCCACCGCGAGGGGCCGGGGAGCCGGATTTGGCAGTGAAATTACTGGAGCGCGGGATCCAGGAGAACCCTGAGCAGTGGAGGCTCTATCAAGATTTGGGAAACGTGTATTACTTCGACAAAAAGGACTATCCGAAAGCATCGGAGGCATTTGAAGCCGGCAGCAAATTGCCGGGAGCTTTTCTGTGGATGAAAATAATGGCGGCAAAGATTGCGGCAGAAGGTGAATCGCTCGAGACATCGTATTTTTTGTGGAAACAGATTTACGATGCAGCGAATGAACCAGAGATAAAGAAAAACGCGGAGTCACATCTACGGTTGCTCCAAGTGCAACTGGATTGCCGGGAAATCGATCGGCTGGCGAATGAGTATGAAAAACGGGCGGGCCGGCGGGCAACCAAGATGAATGAACTGGTAGAGGGCGGATTGCTTCGGGGAATGCCGAGAGATCCGGAAGGCTATCCCTACATCTTCGGCGAGGACGGGAAGGCGGAGTTGAATAGGAATAGCCCCTTGTTCGAAGAGCAGATGATGCAGAAGAACTAGTCGGCCTTGAAACGTAAGCGCTTGTTCCTCTAGGAGGACTATTCCGGGACGCAGAGGAGTGTCATGTGGGGGTCGACGACGATTTTGTGAGGAGCGGTGGAGGAGGAAAAAGAAAATTTTGTTTCATCGCCATTGGAAATGACGATGCCCAACAGGACGGCGTGGCCCGGACCAAGATTGGCGTAAAGGGGAACCGGAGCGATAAAGGAATGCGGTACGCCCGTTTGATGGAGGATGCCACGAATTTGAAAGCCCTTTTCGGTGTGATGTGAGCTGAACTCAACTTTGTACCGAGGAATGCCGATGCCACGGACGTATTGATCAAAGAACCAATCCATGGAATGCCCGCCTTCGAGGTCCATTCTGGGCGTCATAACAGCTTCGACTTCGCGTTGGAATTGGGCGGTTGTCAAGGCAGTGAGCGCGTACTTGCTCTCAAGCGTGTGAAGCAAGGAAAGGAAGCGCGCGTCTGGATTTGGAGTATTTGGTTGCCGCAACATTTCATGGAGCATGTGAATGACCCAGGTGCCTTTGCAATAGACAATCGCGTCATAGGCTTCTGGCGATTTGGAGGAAGAAAGACGGGTTCCCATGATGAGAGGGCCGATTTCGGCAGGCGCAATATCTTCTTCGGAAGATTTGAAGATGAGGCGCTTGCGATAACGATCCAGCCAGGAATGCAGGGCGTGGTCGGAATTTTTCTGAGAATCTGCAAACAACAGAGATAAATAACTGGCGATAGATTCATCGATCCACTGGTCGCGATAACTGGACCAACTCACCACATTCCCCCACCACTGATGAGCGACTTCATGAAAAGGAACGATGTCTGTGAAGTGTTGCTGGCCGGTGGAGTTGAGGCCAGCACGCTCCTGGGCCTGCTGAGGAAGGAAAGAATAGGTGGATAGATAGAGAAGGCCCGGCCAGCCTTGGCCGAACGTGCCGGGAATTTGAGAGACACTCAAGCGGCGGAAGGGAAAAGGGCCGCTGTAGATTTCGTAGAAACGAATGGAGGAATCCACTTCGCGGGCCAGATCCTTAAGGGCATCAGCGGGACTGGGTGCAAGAGTGCTCAAGGCATTCGCGGTGGACATTAGAGCTGGATCAATAGCGTAAACATGTAAATTGGAATCCATTTCCGGACGGTTAGCCGCGAGGCGGTTAAGAAGGGCTTGTTCCAATTGGCGATTGGCGTAGATGTCGATCGAGCGATTTTCAGCGGAAATAGAAGAAGATGCATATTCGCCGAGATTGAAACCAGCTTCGGGAACCGGTTGAGCGGTGGTCCAGGTTGCGCTGTGCATATCGCCCGCTTCGGCTTCATGGGATTTTTCGCCTGTCGCGACAAGAACCAGATGCTTCGGCCAGTGAAACGTCAGTTCATAAAGGGAAAATTCGGAGGCATCGCCAAAATGGGGATACCAGCTTTCGCGCGCTCCGACGTACAAAACTCCATTGCCGGCATTGGAGATGACGTTGCCGCGATAACTGAGGTTTAGGGTGAAGGATTGACCAGGCGCAGGAACTTGGGGGAGAAAGATGCATAGAATGTCGTCACCTCGGGTGCGAAGTTGTTGCTCGGTCAAACCTTCGTTCTGAAAGAAGGGCAGAGGGAGGCCATTCTCGAGTGAAACAGAATCGACTTTAAGATCGCGCGCGAGATTGACGAAGAGGATTTGCTCGGGAGCAGCGAGGGCACGGAACTCAACTCTCGCGTGGGCGTCGAGGGAGTTGTCGGGATGGATGATGGTGTCGATCGTGTAATGCGTGGCGTGGAAATGGGGAAGCGGGGGGCTAGTGCCAGCGAGGGTGTAAGAAGCCCAAACATCGTAATACACCAAATTTTCAGCGCGGCGCGGCTGGCCAAGAGAGAAATTTTCGGTGCGAAGTTGGTCGATGAGGATGTCAAAGGGACCAGTCACGGCGCCATCGAGGCCGGCATGGAAAAAATGGCAGGGTTGCGAGTGATACTTTTCAAAGAGAATGCGAAGAGAGTGAGTGGGGTTGAGGCGCTCAAGTTGCGGTTGCCAGGCGGAGATGAACTCGTTGTCCGGAACCGGAGCAATGTCTTCGCGTCGCAGTTGGCCTAAGAGGTCTTGCGCAGTGTCGTCGGTAAAACGAAAATAACCAGAGAAAAAGTGTTGATCGAGAATGGGGGCGCCGAGGAAACGGGCAATTTGCTGCTTTTCTGCCGAGTCGCGAGGAACGGCCAAGACATGACCCGCGCCCGAAAAAACGAAACCGGTGATGTGCCCCTCGAATGGCTCGAAAAGAGCAATCTGGCCATCGGAGAATGAAATAACCGCGTCGGCTTCGTGAAGTTCAATGCGATCTTTCGAGGCGATCCGGTAAATGGCTTGCGGATCCAACCGGAGGGCGTTCAGCGCTCCCAGGGTGTCTCTGGGCGAATCCGCCGAATGGACAGAGAACGGTAAAAGCAGCAGAAATACAGCGAACGCGGAGCGAAGCCACATGAGGAAGTGTAGTCACATTCGGCATAGGGGGACAAGTGGGGCACTGGAGCAGAATTGTGGGGCGGTAAGATAGAGGGATGAGGCACGGGAGATTCAGAGACAAAATCGGCTGCCTGCTGCTGGTCCTGTTCGCTGCTTCGGCGGTTGCGCGCGCGGACCAGATCGTGCTTAAAAACGGCCGGAAGATCCTGGCTTTCAACGTTGTGGAGGATGGGGACAAGATCCGGTATGAGACATCTGCCGGGCAACTGTCGCTGCCCAAATCGATCGTGGATCACATAGAAAAGGGCGGGCTGATGCCCATGATGGAGTCGCCGGCGGCAGCGGCTGCGAGTTTGGTTGCGGCTCCCCCGGAGATGGAGCCGAGTGCCAGTGGAACGGAAATTGATAAGGCCGTGGTGCACGAGGGAACGATCGATCGCGAGTTTATTGCGCGCATGGAAAATGAGGCGAAGGGCGGCAGTACCGAAGCCAACGAACGCGCAGCCCTGGCCCACCATGCAGCGGCTCAATTCGAGCTGAACCACGGTGACATGAAGCATGCCCTGGATGACGAAAAAGCGGCTTTGACGTACGCCCCGAGCCAGCCGGTGCTACTGATGGACACGGCATACATTTACCTGAAGGAAAGCGAATTTAAGGAATCCCTGGAATATCTAGATAAAGCGAAACGATTGGCGCCAAAAAATTCGGACGTGTACAAGCTGGCCGGCTGGGCGTATTCCGGAATGAATCGCCCAGATTTGGCAGCGGAAGAATGGAAAAAGGCAGTAGCGATCAGGCCGGACGCAGATGTAATGGCGGCACTGGAAAAAGCGGAGCGGGATAAAAAGGAAGAAGAAAATTATAAGGAAAATGAGAGCGCGCATTTCCAACTGAAATATAACGGAGCAGCAGAACCAAGCTTGGCGAAAGAAGTCTTGCACACGCTCGAGGAACATTATTCGCAGATTGAACGTGAACTGAGCTATTCGCCACCGGAACCAATCGGAGTGATTCTATACACGCAACAGGGATTCGCGGATATTACCCGGGCGCCGGGATGGGTCGGAGCACTGAACGACGGGAGAATCCGTGTGCCGGTGCAGGGATTGACGGGAGTGAATGCAGAATTGTCGCGAGTGCTGCGCCATGAGCTGACCCACAGCTTTGTGGGACAGGAAACGCACGGGCGTGCTCCAGTGTGGTTGCAGGAAGGCTTGGCGCAATGGATGGAAGGGAAGCGCAGCGACGAGAACGCCGCAGTGCTGGTGCAGATCTACGGAACGGGACAGTCGGCCCCCCTGGGGAAATTGGAAGGATCGTGGATGGGATTGTCGGCAGATGTAGCGCGATACTCGTATGCGTGGGCTCTGGCAAATGTGGAGTACATCATACAAACGCAAGGCATGGGAGAGATTGACCGGATACTGGAGAAGTTGGCGGCCGGGAGTGCGACAGAAGATGCGTTGCGGGGAGTGATGCACGACGACTATGGGGATTTGATGCAGGGAACAGCGGAGTATCTGAAGAAGAATTATGTGAGGTAGGCGAGCTCGCCAGCCTGCAGTTCGGCGGAGTTGCATCTGCCGCGATCACCGGGGAAATTCAAGAAGAGATCCATCGACTGCCGCACGCGAGGCAGCAAAAGGGCGGCCCGGCGAGAAGGCTCGTTCAGGATGTGGCCAAGAGCGCGGCCAGGAGGGCGGCGCGTTCCGGCAGGGTTTTTACGACAATGTGTTCGTTGATTGAATGAGCGCCGTCACCTACTGCGCCCAGGCCGTCGAGAGTGGGAATGCCGAGGGCAGCGGTGAAATTGCCGTCCGAGCCGCCGCCTACGGCGGCGCTTCCCAATGACCATCCCATTCGTTGGGCGATGGATTTCGCTCGGTCGTAGAGGACGGAGCTTTGTTTTTGTTCAAGCGGAGGGCGGTCGAAGCCACCGCGGAGTTCAAGCCTTGCGCCGCGATGAATGGGTTTCAGGGCGCAAAGGCGATTTTCGAGCGAGCGCATGTCGGAACTTTTCCAAGCACGAAGATCGAGAGTGGCCTTGGCGTAATCGGCGATGACGTTGGCGCGGGAGCCGCCGGAGATGATGTCGGCGTTGATCGTGACACCGCGGCGAGGATCATTCCACTTTTCGATCCGAGAGATCTGCGCGGCGAGCTCGTGAATGGCGTTGACGCCTTCCTCCGGTGCGAGGCCCGCATGGGATGCACGGCCAAGAACGATAAGTTGGGCTTCGCCGACACCTTTGCGGGAAGTCTTCAGGAGGCCGCGGGGGCCGAGCGCCGGTTCGAGAACGAAGACGGCGTCGCTCCTGAGAGCTTCCGTCTCAATCATTTTTCGGGAAGAGGTGCTGCCGATCTCTTCGTCGGAGGTCCACAGGAAAACAATCCTTTTTTGCAGCGGGATGGCGGATTCCTGAAGAGCTTCCAGTGCGAAGAGCGCTTGAACGATGCCGGCTTTCATGTCGAACGTGCCCGGGCCATAAAATCTGCCTGCACTTTGGTAGATGGGCATTTTTGCGAGAGTGCCAGTGGGATAGACAGTATCGTAGTGTCCGAGAACCAAGAGTTGGGATTTAGGCCGAGGCGTTGTGGCTGGCCATACGATGCGGAGATGATTGCCGCGAACTTTCTGGGCGACGATGCCCACTTGGGCTTTGCGATAAAGCCAAAGATCAGCGAGAAATTTGCAGCAAAGGTCGGTGGGTGCCTTCTCCGTGCTGGGAGACTCGTGGTTGGTGAGAAAGTAGAGGGATTCGAGCATTTTGTTCAGACGCGGACGAAGGAGCTGAAGAAAAGCCTTCGGAAGGGAAGAGCGAGTCGGCATGGCGAAAATATGGTAACACCACAGAAAGGAAAGAATATCGCGGAGGCGCAGAGATTCGCACCGAGGCACAAAGAAGAAAGAGGTCAGATACCGTGAGCCAGTTGATGCTGATACTGAGTTTCATCGAAGTGACCGAGAGATTCGGCAATTAAACCGTCGGGACCGAACCTCCAGCTTTCAAAGCCGCGGAAAAGAACATGGTGGCCGGTGCCCCCGGGACCAGTGTTACGTCCGGAGAATGTCCAATGGTAGATCACCCGGCCGTCTTTGAGGACGAGGTTGTCCATTTTCAGATGAAGATCTGGAAAGTCGGCCATAAAAGAACGCGCGACACCGCTAATGGCCGCGCGGCCGACTGCGGGAGGCCCCTCATTTACCTTGAGCGAGCCATCTTCAGAAAAGCAGGCGGCAACGTTATCAGGAACATGGCTCGTCCACGCTTTGCTATAGCGCTCGGCGAAATCGCGCAACTGAACTGGATCGAGTTTCACTGCGGATTCTTCCCTTGATCGGGTTAGAGAGTCAGCCCGGCCGGACAGGTCCGCCGAGGAACCCGCCGTCGAGAACGATGGACTGACCGGTCATGAAGGAAGCACGGTCCGAGCACATGAAGAGCACAGCTTCGGCGACTTCCACAGGCTTTCCGAAACGGCCAAGAGGATAGAAGCTGAGTGCCCACTTGGTGATTTCCGGTGCGCCAAAAATGCGTTCGCCCATCGGAGTCTCGATGATTCCGGGGCAGATCGAATTTACGCGAATGCCGCTCCGAGCCGTTTCCAGCGCGGCTGATTTGGTCAAACCTAGTACCGCATGCTTGCTGGCACAGTAAGTCGCGGCTCCCGCGGCGCCGATGAAACCGGCGACAGAGGACATGTTGACGATCGCGCCTCCGTTGCCCTGTTTGAGCATTTGTTGAATTTCGTATTTGAGGCAGAGCCAGACGCCCTTAACGTTGATGTCGATGGTGCAGTTCCAATCTTCTTCGGACTGTTCGGCGATGGGGATCCAGTTGCCTTCGACGCCTGCATTGTTGAAGGCGACATCCAGGCGGCCAAATCTCTCCACGGTTTTCTGGACCAGTGCTTGAACATCAGCGGTTTTGGCAACGTCGGTCTTGGCAAAAAGGGCTTCACCTCCCGAGGCCTGAATGACCTCAGTTACTTCCCTGCCTTCTTTTTCGCGGCGCCCGGCGACAACGACTTTGGCACCTGCTTTGGAAAAAAGAATCGCGGCGTCACGCCCGATGCCGGACGTACCGCCAGTGACGATTGCGACTTTGTTGTGCAAATCTGCGAGCATGAATTCTCCTGGTGAATGCGCCTGCCCGACGGGGGTGGCAGAGTGTAGTTCCAGCTGGTGGCTAGAGTCAATCTTGATAGGGTGGGGGATAGGCCGGGGGGGAAAGCTAATCTGAACCTGAAGCTGCAGAGGCAGGATACAAGCGGTTAAATTCAGGATCTTCGCGGAGCAAGGCAAGATCGGGATCACGGCGTGCCCAAATGGAATCCTTGAACCCTGCGTCCCAGGCTTTCTGAAGAGCCTCCAAAGCTTCGGATTTTTTCTGAAGACAACAATAGGTGCAAGCGGCGTTGTAGAGAATGGAAGCTTCATTGGCACGCAAAGTCATGGCGAGATTTGTTTCGCGCATGGAATCCTCAACTCGCCGCAATCTTGCGTAATCGCCCCCCAGGAGGATGCGGGCGCGAGCATCCTCAGGGACTTGCTTCAGGTGGTTCTCGAGCGCGGCCACACGCCGCAGCATTACATTACGGCAGAGTTCAGCTTTTCCTAAGGCGCTCAGAGAATTCATGATTGGCACATAGACGTTGTAGTCCTCGCCGCTGGCTTCCAAGGCAACCTCGAACAGTTCGCTGACTTCCTGATATCGTCCAGCGGAAAACAGAGCGCGGCAGAGGAGATAGTAGGCACCTTCACAGTCTTTCTTCCGTTCGATGGCTTTTTGCACCATGCGGACGGCTTCGTCATGAAGCTCGGTAGCGTAAAGAACCCAAGCCTGGCTGACTTGAACCTCGGGGAGATCCCAGCGGAGAGCGACAGCGCGGCCAGAGGCGTTCCTTGCGCGTTCGACCCAAATCGCATCGCGGCTGTAGTTGCAATAGAACATCGCACAGGCATTGGCACAAGCGGCGAAGGCGAGAGCAAAGCTGGGGTCCATAGCCACCGCATTTTCAAACATCTGAAGCGCGAATTCGAGGTCCTGACGAGTCTGACGGCGAGCGTAGCGTTTACCGCGTAAATATAAATCGTAAGCCTGAAGATTTTCGGTGGGCTTGATGGCCAGGGCCTCAAGTTCCTGAGGGGAAAGAGTGACGCGCAGGGCTTCGGCAATTTTCCGGGCAATTTCGTCCTGGACTTCGAAGACATCCTTCATCTCCCGGTCGTAGCGTTCGGACCAGACCGGATAGTCGGTAGCGGCGTCGACAAGCTGTGTGGTAATGCGAAGACGATTGCCCGAACGACGCAGACTTCCCGTGAGCACGAAAGCCGCTTTCAATTGCTGGCCTATTTGAGAGGGAGGGACTTGCTTGTCGCGAAAAGGAAGAATTGTGGGACGCGAAAAAGTGTTGATGCCTCGAATCTTGGAAAGTTCGGTGATGATGTCTTCGGTGATGCCGTCGCGAAGGTATTCGTCATCCTTGACGGCGCTGAGATTTTCAAAATAAAGGACGACGACTGATTTTGTAGCCGATTTTGTCGTCCCGGACTTTGTCTCGGCGAGATCAGCCGCGCGTTTGGAGCCCGAATCAAGATCGCGCTTCAGCCGCTGTAGGTCGGTTTTGAGCTCGGTTGCGGTCTGACAACGCATGGCACGGTCCTTCTCCAATAGTTTGGATAGGATACGGCCAAATTCCGGCGCAATTGCGGGATTCACATCGGTAATCGGGAGGGGATCGCGATTCAGGATGGCGTCAAAAACCACAGCGGAAGTTTCTCCCTTAAACGGAAGGGCACCGGTGGCCACCTGATAGAGAACCGTGCCCAACGAAAATAAGTCGGTCCGCGCATCGACCAGTTGGCCGCGTGCTTGTTCAGGAGACATATAAGAAACGGTTCCCAGTGCCGAGCCGGGAGAAGTCAGCTCCTGGCCGAGCATGGTGTCCATGCGCGACGGCGTTGCGCCGCCCAAGGGCAGCTCGGCGAGTTCAATCTTGGCCAAACCGAAATCGAGGATTTTCACCTGACCGCGATCAGTGACGAAAATATTGGCGGGCTTGATGTCGCGATGAACGATGCCTTTTGCGTGAGCGGATTCGAGAGCGTCGGCAATTTGAATCGCCATCGGTATCAGTTTTTCCAAAGAAAAAGACTGGCGATTCATGAGTTGGCCGAGAGTTTGACCCTCGAGGAGTTCCATGACGATAAAGTGTTGGCGATCGTGCTGCTCGATGGCGTGGATGGTGCAAATGTTCGGGTGATTCATGGCGGAAGCGGCGCGAGCTTCACGCTGGAAGCGTTCAATGAGCTGAGTGTCCTGCGCCATCTCAGGCGGAAGAAATTTTACCGCGACCCGGCGACCGAGTTGGGTGTCTTCGGCCTCGTAAACAACTCCCATTCCTCCACTGCCCAATTCACGGGTGACTTTGTAGTGGGAGACAACCTGACCAACAAGAGGGCGAGTTTCCAACATGGGAGTGAAATGGTATGACACCGCAGAGGGGAGGGTCAAGCAACGGTAGTAGGTGTGTCAAGGGTAGTACCGCGTATCGCATCCTGATGAGGAAACAGAGTAGGGGAGGCGCAAAGGGTGGGGTTAAGAAGAATGCTTTGCGATGGGCGGAGATTGCTTATAATAGTGAGTTTGCGAGGTAGGAGGGGACGCCGCAGGAATGCCAAGGCGGCGCGGGAGAGGGAATGCAGCTAGACATTTTGGAGATACAGAAATTTTTGCCACACAGATATCCGTTTCTGTTGGTGGACCGCGTTTTGGAGATGGAGCGGTTGAAGCGGATCGTGGTGATCAAGAACGTTTCGATCAACGAAGCGTTTTTTCAAGGGCACTTTCCCGGACAGCCAGTGATGCCAGGGGTGCTGATACTGGAATCGATGGCACAAGCGGGCGGTTTTCTACTGCTGCAAGAGATTAAGGATCGGAATAATAAACTGATGTACCTGGCGTCGATGAACAACGTGAAATTCCGGCGGCCGATTGTGCCAGGAGATCAGATGCGTGTCGAAGTGACGATCCTCGCGTGGAAGGGTGATCTCTGCAAAGTCGAGGGGAAAGCCTTGGTGGAAGATAAGCTGTGCGCGGAAGCGACTTTGATGTGCGTGATGGTGGACCGGGCAGGCGCGGCAATCCCGGCAGAATGAGCAATCCGCAGCAGATACACGAGCATGCCGTGGTTTCGTCTGACGCGAAATTGGCCAAAGGTGTGCAAGTTGGAGCATTTGCGGTGGTGGGCGCGGGCGTCGAACTGGGTGAAGGATGTGTTGTTCATCCTCACGCAGTGGTGCACGGCCCGGCAAAATTTGGGGCGGGAAATGAGTTCCACCATTTTTGTGTGATTGGCGGCGATCCGCAAGATTACTCGTTTGCAGGCGAGCATGTGGAGCTGGAAGTCGGTGACGAAAATATATTCCGCGAGTATGTGACGATCAGCCGGGGAACAAAAAAGGGCGGTGGTGTAACGCGGATCGGGTCGAAGAACTTTTTCCTGGCCTATTCACACGTTGGGCACGATTGCCAGGTGGGCAGCAAGACGTTGTTCGTCAATGGGGCGACGCTCGCGGGACACGTTACGGTGCAGGATTTTGTGACAATTGGAGCGTTTTCACCGGTGCACCAGTTCTGCCGGCTTGGGCAATATGCATATATCGGGGCGTGCACGGTGATCACGCAGGATGTGCTGCCGTTTTCGTTGATCGTGACGGAACGGCAAACGCGGTGCATTGGGCCAAACACGATTGGGCTTGAACGACAGGGATTTTCGGCGGAGCGAGTGAAAACGTTACAGCAAGCATTCAAGCTGCTGGTGCGCTCGAAGAAAAATACTTCGCAGGCCTTGGAAGAGCTGCGGGCAAGGTTGGCGGATTCGGAAGACGTGAAAGAGTTGATTGCGTTCACGGAAACCGCCAAGCGCGGAATCGTGAAGTAAAGCGCTGGAATTCATGCCAGACGGTTCAGAAAACAACACGGGCTGGGGATTGATCGCCGGAAACGGAAGATTTCCGTTTCTGGTCCTGGAAGCGGCGCGCAGCCGGGGAATTGAAATGGCAGTGATCGCCCTCAAGGAAGAAGCTTCGCCCGAGTTGGAGAAAATGGCCAAGCGGCTGTACTGGGTAAGTTTGGGGGAGTTGAGCAAAGCGATTGACTTGATGCAGCAGGAAGGCGTGACGCGCGCGGTCATGGCGGGGCAGGTCAAGCACAACAAGATTTTCAGTTCAATTCGGCCGGATTGGAAGTTGGCGAAATTATTGTTTGCGCTGCCGCGAAAGAGCACCGATTCGCTGATTGGAGCGGTAGCGAAAGTTTTGGAAGATGAGGGAATTCAGTTGGTGAATTCGACGATGTTCCTGAGGCCGCTCTTGCCGGATCAGGGCGTGTTGACGCGCCGCGCACCGAGTGTGGAGGAAAGGGCGGACATCGAATATGGCTTGCATCTGGCGCGGGAAATCGCGGCCATGGATATTGGGCAGACAGTAGTGATTGCGGACCAGGCTTGCGTTGCGGTGGAAGCGATGGAAGGCACGGACGAAACGATTGAGCGGGCGGGGCGATTTGCGCAGGGGAAAAAGCTGGTCGTGGTGAAGGTAAGCAAGCCCATGCAGGACATGCGCTTCGATGTACCCGTGGTGGGATTGCCCACCGTCGAAAGCATGAAGCGCGCCGGCGCTACCGCTCTTGCCATTGATGCCACACGCACACTTTTGTTTGACCGCGAGAAGTTGATCGAGCTGGCTGACGCTGTGGGGATTGCAATTGAGGCATTTTCTCCTGTCGACGTCGCGGAACCTCCAGGTGATTCTAAGGGAATGGACAAGGAATGAGTGAAACCGGAGAAACGGAGAAAATTCGAGTTGCGGTTGTGGGTACAGGTGAGTTTGGACGCAACCACGCGCGCGTTTATCGAGAACTGGCAGGAACTGATCTGGTTGGCGTAGTGGATCTGGATTTCGCCAGGGCGGGAAAGGTCGCGCAAGAGTTTCACACCCTGGCGTTCAAAGGGATTGAGGAGTTGCGCGGCCGAGTGGACGCGGTGACGGTGGCCGTGCCTACGATTGCGCACCAGGAAGTTGGCTGCCAGTTGCTGTCGATGGGAATCGACGTCTTGGTGGAAAAGCCCATGGCCAGCACGCTGAGGGAGGCGGATGATTTGTTGGCCGCCGCAAAGAAGCACCAACGGATTTTGCAGGTGGGCCATGTGGAACGGTTCAACCCCGCGGTGCTGGCGGTGGAACCGGTCGTGAAGCGGCCTCTGTTTTTTGAGGTACACCGGTTGGGGGTGTTCACTCCCCGCAGTCTGGATGTGGATGTAATTTACGATTTAATGATTCACGACCTGGACATCTTGTTGGCGCTGGTGAAGGAAGAGGTGGTGGAAGTGAAGGCGGTCGGAATTCCGGTGCTGACAGAGAAAGTGGATATCGCCCATGCGCGGCTGGAGTTCCGCGGCGGAGCGGTGGCGAATGTTACGGCCAGCAGAGTGTCGACCGAGCGAGTGAGGAAGATGCGTTTCTTTCAGGCTCACGAATATATTTCACTCGATTAT
>Ga0074046_10000497_pt1 | contig 36081 bp, 32 predicted proteins | sample BogForMeECP23OM3_FD_94441 | JGI IMG/M metagenome (GOLD analysis project Ga0074046, IMG submission 94441) | Bog forest soil microbial communities from Calvert Island, British Columbia, Canada - Bog Forest MetaG ECP23OM3 | ecosystem: Environmental > Terrestrial > Soil > Wetlands ... | reverse complement strand
GCCGCCTGGGTACAACACCGCAACAAGCATCACGCCAAGGCCAATTGGCAATTCACAACCGCCGACGCCCGCGTCAAGCTCGCAAGACTATACCCTCAGTTCGAATGACTCGGGCCACTAGCGTCCTTCGCGTTTCCCTTTTTTGGCCTTCTAGGCTTCATGTCCTATTGCCGCCTAGGCTTCATGTCCTATTGCCGCTTGTGCGGCGTGCTTAACGCGCGTAACAACGCGGCGTCGCGGCGTCGGGCGGTTTCCGCTTCGCTGAGCGAATCATTAGCACCTGAGTCTGCCAATGTATTCACCGGAGCATTTGTTCATTCTTCGCATAGATGCATTGCGAAAGATAGTCGAGAATCCGACCGAAGAAAACCTCTTCAATGCAGCTGCATATTTGCGCCAAATCCTCTTGGATAAGTCAGCCCTAATCCATCAAGCCAATAGAAATGCCCGCTTAAAATTACACTTCATTGTTGTTGACTTAACGGCGCGGCCAAATCCAAATCATCCGGCAGCTGCCGGCGCGGTTTTTTCCCAAATATCGATCGCTCCACACCCCAGTTTGCCAATGATACCGCAGAGGAAAATTGGCTTGGACGAATTCATGAAACAGGAAGTGGTCAATCATGGTGGACATACGGCCACGGTACGCGAGGTCATCAAATATGTAGCGAACAAGGCTGGCGCGATCCACAAGGAAAACCCCAGTACACCGGAAGAGCAATCCTTGGAAGACGCGGCAGTTAATTTTAAGCTATTGGATATGCCATCGGTATTATATGCACTTAGGGGCATCTCGGAGGTCGTCATAACCGCGTGTGAACCCCTGTATCAGCATCTTAGAGCGTGAGCCTTAAGCCGTTGCTTGCCGCACAATTCTTGATTTTGCAGCGCAAGCACGTCGCAAGGGCATAACCGACGCGTTCGAAGGTCGCCCACGAACCGGCCGCCACGGGCACGACGGGTCCGTAGCGCCAACGGCCGGTGTCCAGCGCTCTCCGCCCGTTCCGAGCCGACCGGCAGCGCCCGCTCCGGGTCGATTTGGCCAGTTCGCCAAGACGTCGGCGAACGCCCGCTATTTGCGCACAGCGGCCGTTCCCGTCACGCGGCGGAATGACACCAGGCGGTCGACGGCCGCGTCCGTGTGCCGATCCATCCAGATCATCAGACCCCCGATTCTCTCCGCCTGGGCACGCGATCGTCCTTCCCCCATTGCGACGGCGAGGGCGGCCTCGAGCCGGTCGAGAGAGGACGCGCCCAAGGCGGCCACCAGGCAGCCGGGGCTCGATTATCTTATCATCGGAATGAGCTAGACAAAGTCTTGGAAAAAAGAGAAGCCGGTCCTAGTCTGGCCTCAATGGCCGGCGATCGGACCCGCCTGCCGGTTCGATCCGGGGCGGGTCGCCCGGCGCGCGCGTCGCGCCGCCTTGGCGTCAACCCGTCGGGTGACGCCGGGGCCCGCCGAGCGGGAACGCGGACGCCTGCGACGATCGCAGACGGGATCGAAGGTAACGCTTTGGAATGTCAGCAAACGACAATGGGCAGATCTTCCGAACGTTTGGGGTGGACTTGGGATCGGCGCCGCGTCGGCTTGGGATCCGCGCCTCTCACGCTGGGATCGGCGCCGTCCTGGCGATCGGCGGCTGGCTCGGTTCGGGACCCACAACGACGCCCGCCTCGGCCCGGCCGGCGCTCCCTCGTTCGTTGAAGGGCGCCGAGAATCGCCCATTGGCCGATAAGTCCTTGAAATCGCTTGGCGCCGGGCTCAAGAGTCGGGCAAAATCGGGTTCAAGTCATTGAAAAGGCGGGGCAGCTGTCCGAAAACCGCGGTCGCGGCCGCCGACGTAGCGAGAGATCGGCGCCATGACGGCCCTTGCGATCGCGGACAGACGCGCCGATTGTGCGGCGGGACGAGGCCAGAGGCGGCGGAGGCGAACGGAGGGTTGGACGTGAATGCGGCATCCAGGCTGACCTGGTACCCCACCGACCAGTGCTTCATCGACGGCCGCTGGGTGGCGCCGGCGTCCGGCCAGACGCTTCCGCTCGAGGACCCGTCGCGGGGCGCCGCAATCGGCGCCATCGCGCGCGGGACGGCGGCCGACGTCGACGCGGCGGTGGAAGCGGCGGAGCAGGCGCTCGCCGGCGATTGGGGCCGGCTCACCGCGACCGAGCGCGGGCGACTCATGATGAGGCTCAGCGAGCTGGTGAAAAGCCGGGTCGAGGAGCTGGCGCGGATCGAGGCGCTCGACGTCGGCAAGCCGCTGAAGCAGGGCCGCGCCGACGCGCTGGCGATGGCCCGGTACATGGAGTTCTACGCCGGCGCCGCAGACAAGGTGATGGGCGAGACCATTCCGTATCTCGACGGCTACACCGTCTACACCTTGCGGGAGCCGCACGGCGTCACCGGCCATATCGTGCCGTGGAACTATCCGATGCAGATCGCCGGCCGCACCATCGGCGCTGCGCTGGCGATGGGAAACGCCTGCGTCTTGAAGCCGGCGGAAGAAGCCTGCCTCACCTCGCTCGCGCTCGCCGAGCTTGCGCGCGAGGCGTGGTTTCCGGCCGGGGCGCTCAACGTCGTGCCGGGCCTGGGAGAGGAGGCGGGCGCAGCGCTCGCCGCGCACCCCGGCGTCCGGCATCTGTCGTTTACCGGTTCGGTGGCCGTCGGCGCGCTGGTGCAGGCGGCGGCCGCGCGCCATGTCGCGCCGGTGACGCTGGAGCTCGGCGGGAAATCGCCGCAGCTCGTGTTCGCCGACGCCGATCTCGACCGCGCCCTCCCGTTCCTGGTCAATGCCGGGATCCAGAACGCCGGCCAGACCTGCTCGGCGGCCTCCCGCATTCTGGTTGAGCGCTCGCGCTACCCCGAAGTCGTCGAACGGATGGCCGAACGCTACGGCGCTTTGCGGGTCGGGCCGGCCGACGCCGACCTCGATGTCGGTCCGCTGATCTCCGCCCGACAGAAGACGGTCGTCGAGGGTTTTGTCGCCGCCAGCGCCGACCTGCAAATCGCGGCGAGAGGAAGAATCGTCGCGGACGCGCCGACCGGCGGCCACTATGTCGCGCCGGTCCTGTTCGCGGACGTCCCCCGGGACCACCGCCTTGCGCAGGACGAGATTTTTGGCCCCGTCCAGGTCGTCATCCCGTTCGAAGATGAGGCGGATGCGGTCTCGATCGCCAACGGAACAGGTTACGGGCTGGTCGCGGGCGTGTGGACGGGGGACGGGGGGCGACAGATGCGGCTCGTCAGGGCGTTGCGCGCCGGGCAGGTGTTCCTCAATAATTATGGAGCGGGTGGCGGAGTCGAACTGCCATTTGGCGGCGTCGGCAAGTCCGGCCATGGACGCGAGAAGGGTTTCGAGGCGCTGTACGGCTTCTCGGCGCTAAAAACCGTCGCAGCCTGGCACGGGTGACCGACATCATGCTTTCGCGCAAGTGGGCCCCGGCGTGTGCGGCGCTTATCCTGTCCGGCTGCGCGCTCGCGCCGGAATCGAAAACCTTTTATCTTTCCCGTGAAGACTGGACCGGGATCGCCCTTTCGGCGCGAGGAAAGCTGACGGTCGCCGACTCGGTCGCCGGCGCTGGTCCGAACACGATCACGATTTACGAAATCGGCGCGCTCGGAACGGCGCCGCGCGAGCGTTTGGATCGCATTCGGACTCAGGACGGGCGGGCTCGGGCGCTGACGGCCGCGCTGGAGCATCGCGGCGTCGCGCCCGCAAACATTGCGATCGAAGCGCGTGCGGCGGACGCCCCGGAGCCCCTGTGGCCGCCGCCGAAACCGCTTCTCGTCGTTGTCCGTTATTGAGATGGAATAAAGACCATGTCCCAAATTGTCGCGGTACTCAACGGGCCGAACCTCAACCTGCTCGGCAAGCGCCAACCGGAAATCTATGGCCGCGAGACGCTGGCCGACGTCGAAGCCGATTGCCGCCGAGTCGGCGCCGGGCTTGGGCTCGAAATCGAATTCCGGCAGAGCAACCGCGAATATGAGATCATCGACTGGATTCACGACGCGCGCGGGCGGACCGCCGGGATCGTCATCAATCCAGCCGCTTTCACCCATACGTCGGTCGCGATCCTTGACGCCCTGCACGCCTTCGAGGGGCCGATCATCGAGGTGCACATCTCGAACGTGCACAAGCGCGAAGAATTCCGCCATCACTCCTACGTGTCCGCCGTCGCCTCCGGCGTCATCGTGGGGTGTGGAACCCAAGGCTATGCGCTGGCGCTCCAGCGAATCGCGACTTTGATCGGGACGAAGGAGGGAGCCTAAAAAGATGCGGCGCTCCAAGCCGGAGCGCCGAAAAGCTTTCTCGGAAGATCGGTCGGCGAGGGTTCTGGGAGCCCATGCGCCCTCGCCGCCTCATGCAGGCGTTACGCCGCCTCTTCGATTTCCGGGTCGGGAACCTCCGCCGCCGCGGCTTTCGCCTGCCGGCTTTGGGTCTTCTGAAGCTGCGCTTCGATCGCCTTCAAAGCGTCGATTTCATTCGACTTCTGAACGGCGGCGATCTCACGAACCATTCTATCGAGCGCGGCCTCATACAACTGGCGCTCCGAATACGACTGCTCGGGCTGCGCTTCGGACCGGTAAAGGTCCCGGACCACTTCCGCAATCGCGGTGATGTCCCCGGAGTTGATCTTGGTCTCGTACTCCTGCGCCCGTCGCGACCACATCGTCCGTTTGATGCGCGCCCGGCCGCTCAGGATGTCCAAAGACCGTTTTGCGGTCTCCGGATCCGAGATCTTCCGCATTCCGACGCCGACGACTTTCGACGTCGGCACCCTCAGCGTCATTTTGTCTTTCGAGAAGCTGATCACGAACAACTCCAGCCTGAAGCCCGCGACTTCCTGTTCCTCGATCGCCACGATCTGCCCGACGCCGTGAGCCGGATAGACGACGAACTCGTTCAATTTGAAACCCTGTCGCTGGGCCGCCGCTTTAGCGGGTTTCGCCGGAGCCCCCAATTCTTCTCGGGGAGCGGGCCTTTGCCGGCCGCCCGGCGGTATTGTCGCTTTGACTGCAGCTGCCTCCACCGCCTTCACTCCCGCAACCGTAGATACGTCAATCTTTTCGGCCTTCAACGCTGGCTCCTCGATTACCGGGGCTTGAATCTTGATCTTTTGCGGGATTTTTGCCTGCAATTTCACATCCACCACGTTTCCGGTCGATTGGTCATCGACGGCAAGACTAGTTCTTTCGCGGTTCAAGTTCTTCGTCGCTCCGCCTGTTGGGGTTGCCTTGCCGCCCGAGAGTGTTTCCTTGGGCTTCTTCGCCCGTTCGACCCGCTTGTCGTTTTTGCCAGTCACCGGCTGCTTACGGCCCGAACGCGTCGCCCGGGCGCTCTTACCAGGCGGCTGTCGTGACTTGCTCGCGGCCTTGCCTGCTCTCGCGGGCGTCGGGCGACTGGTTTTTTTCGTTCGCTTTTCAGTGGGGACGACTTTTGTTCGAACGCTTTTCGAGGGGCCCTTTTTTGTTGACTTCTTACGCGCCGCCATCGTCCAACACTCCACCCACGAGCCCCACCACGCGCGTCCGGGATTCCGCGCCAGCTCAGTCTCTTAAAACAGCTACGCTGCTTCAGCCTCGGCGACTTCGGTCCCAGGATGATCTGCGCGACACACCTTTCCGTGAGCTAAGCTACGTTTAGCACAATTCTATCGAAATTTCAAAGGCCATGAACAACAATATTAATCTGTGCGATGAGCGCCCGGAATGGAACTTTCGCCAACGTCGGCCGCCCGAGCCCCAATTCAGTCGCCTTGCCCTGGTTCAGAGGAAAAGAAGTCGGCAAATTTATTCGGCTTCCCGTCAAATTCTTTCGCATCGCTCGGAGGTTCATGTTTAGAGGTAATGTTCGGCCAAACCTTCGAATATTCAGAGTTCAAGGTCAGCCATGTGCTCAGACCTCGCTCTGTATCGGGCTTAATCGCCTCCGCGGGGCATTCGGGCTCGCACACACCACAGTCTATACATTCGTCCGGATGTATGACCAGCATGTTTGCGCCCTCGTAGAAGCAGTCAACAGGACACACTTCCACGCAATCCATGTATTTGCACTTGATGCAATTCTCAACAACGACATAGGTCATTGGTAGGCCTCGTTTTAAATTGCTCAATTCAGGAGTTTCAATCGCCCATCTCATTTCGACACGTTTTATCGCCGATGGGTCGTCGAATCGCCCATGTTCGTCGCGTTCAACTGCGTTTCTTGCTCTCCGATTCGAGAATTGAGCGTAACTCCATGAGCTTTGCGAATGGCGACATCGGATCAATCGCCAGTTTTCTATCTCCGCCAGAGCGCCCCACAGATGGCGAGCGTCCCTCCTGCTTGTCCTCGGGCATATGCCTTCTCTTCGCGTCCCAGTCTTTTCGTCGTATTGCACGATGAGGCGACTTCTCAGTCGCCGAGTCGCGACCGTCTTTGGCCACGAGGGGCTCCGCGGGTTGCTGGTAGGCAGGAGCAAGTCCGGCCGGGATTTTGGGCGCTTCGTGCGGCTGAACCCGTTGCTCCCGCGGAACCGGAAACTTCCGGCGCGCTTGCCGGGCCGGCCTCGGATGATGGGGCGTGGGCGCCCGGGCGAACCGCCACACGGTAATCGTCTCATCTTCTGCGGCAGCGAGCGACTCCGGTTCTGCGGGCGCGGGCGACTCCGCTTCTACGGCAGCCGGCGACTCCGCCTCCGCGGCCGCGGCCGCATGCGACTCCGCCGATTCAACTGCCGCCGCTGGTTGAGACGTCGGCGTGAAGTCGCCTTCCGGAACGATCAGGCTCTCGGTCGACTCCTCGGCGGGCAAGGTTACGGGGTCGGTCATCGGCGAGTCGTCGCAACCGACGGGATGATCCTTCGGTTCGAGTGCGGCGGCGCTTGTCGCGGGCAGAGCGACAGCGTCGTCCGATGGCGACGGGACGGCCCCGGACGGGAGGTCCGGCGAAGTCGCTGCAGCCGGACATGCGTCATCGCTAGTTGTGGCCGCTGACTCCTCGGACGCCGGACCGGGGGTTTCGCCTGCGGGCGACGGGGCGGCCGGCCACACGATCTCGCTTCGACGAACGGTCAGGCTTTCGAAGCCCAACGATTTCAGAATCGACGCGAAGCTTTCTCCCGAACAGCCGGTCAAGGACGTCATCTGGCCGGCGATCAGGAACGCCGACGGACCGGAGTCCGCCGCACCGACGATCCGCAAAGTCGACGCAGCGCGGATCATGTCGGCCAGGCGTTCAACGATGTCAACGCGCACAACTCGCTCGCCGCATCGTCGGAAGCCGGCGACCCGATACACTTCACGGTCGACACGAGTATCCGGCGGCGCCGACGTCCGTCCGGACGAAGCCATGGGGATCAGTCCTTGCGCCGCCGCGCCGAGTTCTTCGTCCCCGTTCTTGAGGCACCACAACTGCAGCGCCAGAGCCCGGGACGCGGGTTTGAGCGCGGACGGGACATAAAGATAGTACGAGCCGAAGCGGACGCCGTGCCGTCGAAGGATGGCTCTCGCGTTCTGGTCGAGGCCACGGACAATGCCTCGGATAGGCTCTCGCTCCAAAACGCCCAATGCATTGGCGACCTTGGCCGCCAGATCCTGCACTTGCTGCCCGCCTTCCTGGATCCCCCGGAGCGAGAATAGCGGCCCGAGCAGCCGTTGGACCGTCGCGTTGAGCCATAGCTCGAGGCGCGTGGCGACCGTACGCCGCGCGTCCTCCGAAATGGCCTCGTCAACAAGAAGGATCGTCCGCGGCGCCAGAAGCTCGTCACCGGCCACAAGTTTAGCAACGGAATCGCCGAGCCATCGGATTGTTCCGTCGCTTGCGAGGACGATCGAGGAATCGACGGCCTGATGAAACCTGGCGGCGCGAATGTCCAGTTCGACCGTGAGCGCGCTCTGCCGCTCGGCGGGGCTCGAGGCGCTCTCATCGGAGGACTCGTCTCTTGCGCCGACGAATTGGAAACCGTGAAGCTTGGAAAACTCCGAGACCGGCTGACTATGTCCAGGAGGCAACCGTTCTTCGACGGACGTTGCGTCTCCGTCAATCACCATCTGGCTGCGCGCCTCACGTCAAGAAGAGGGAATGTGGGCATCGGCTCGGCAAGGTTCGAGCGCCGCACTCCTTAGCTGACCCGCACGCCGCTGCCAATAGTGAAGGAACCCGGAACCCGAGCCAGTCGTGGACGGCGTTCTGAGAAAGGCGTCTCCGCCCCCTTCGATCGGTGGTCAGAACATTGCGTAGAGCGGGAAATTCAGTCCTGCTGCACAAAGAACAACCCTCACCGCCTTTGCTTCCCAAGCAGGTCGAGCATCTCGGCTAGTCGAGAGCGCACTAAAGCCTGGTGATGAGACTGGAAGTGTCCAGCCGCCGGCCCCCCTTGGTTTGAATTTCGCTATAGAATTGATCGACGAGTGCGGTCACAGGAAGTGACGCGCCGTTGCGTCGCGCCTCGTCCAGACAGATCGCAAGGTCCTTGCGCATCCAGTCCACCGCAAACCCGAAATCGAACTTTCTTGCGATCATCGTTCCATGACGATACTCCATCTGCCAGGACTGCGCCGCCCCCTTGGAAATCACTTCCACGACCAGATTGGGGTCAAGTCCCGCCAGCTCCGCGAACCGAAGGCCTTCCGAAAGCGCCTGCACCAGTCCCGCGATGCAGATCTGGTTCACCATCTTCGTTAGTTGTCCCGCGCCGACTGGCCCCATGAGCTGACAGGAACGCGCATACGCCTCGATGACCGGCTTCACCTGGGAGAACTGGTCACTTTCGCCTCCGCACATGACCGTCAGTTGTCCGTTCTCCGCCCCGGCCTGACCCCCAGAAACGGGCGCATCGATGAAGGCGCAACTTCTGCCTCTCGCCTCTCCACCGAGTTCGCGGGCGACATTCGCCGACGCCGTCGTGTGATCGACAAACAGCGCCCCCTGGCGCAGGCCCGCGAAGGCCCCGTTGTCCCCCAAAGTTACCGAGCGCAGGTCGTCGTCATTGCCGACGCAGGCGAAGACAAAGTCACGCTCCTCAGCCGCCTCTCGCGGAGTGGGGGCGCTCCGCCCGCCGAACGTCTGGACCCATTTCGCTGCAACCGACGCGGAACGATTGTAGACGACGATGTCGTGACCCGCACGGGCAAGATGCCCGGCCATTGGGAAACCCATCACGCCGAGGCCTATGAATGCGACTTTGCTCATCTTGAGGTCCCGCTCTTGGGTCGAACCGAGCCCGTGGCTCTCACTCGCGATTTTGTCGCGAACGACGCCTGAAAGAAAGGGCGCCGCTCAGTCGGGGAAGACCACCGTCTTGCCGTGGTTCAAGAGGACCCGGTCTTCGAGAACCTGGCCGAGCGCGCGGGCGAGCACGCGGCGCTCGATGTCGCGGCCCTTGCGCACCAGAACCTCGGGAGTGTCGCGGTGGCTGATCCGCTCGACGTCCTGCTCGATGATCGGTCCCTCGTCGAGGGCGGAGGTGACGAAATGCGCCGTGGCGCCGATCAGCTTCACCCCGCGCTCATGGGCCTGATGGTAGGGCTTTGCCCCCTTGAATCCCGGCAAGAAGGAATGGTGGATGTTGATGCAACGCCCTCTGAGCTTGGCGGTGAAGCCGTCCGACAGGATCTGCATGTAGCGCGCCAGCACGACCACGTCGGCCCTAGACGTTTTGATGATCTCCCACGCCTGAGCCTCCTGCTCCATCTTCGTCTCCTTGACGACCGGCAGGTAGTGGAAGGGGATGCCGTCGAAATCGATGTGGACGTAGGTCTCGCGCGGATAATTGGCGAGGATCGCGACCGGCTCCATCGGCAGTTCGCCGCTGCGCCAGCGATAGAGAAGATCGGCGAGGCAGTGGTCAAACTTCGACACCATCAGCGCCACGCGCTTGAGCGCGGCGGCGGGCCGCATGGACCAGGTCATGCCGAAGGAGCCGGCAAGCGCGGCGAAGCCCTCGCTGAGCGCCGCGACGTCGGCTTTTGGACTCGCGGGGTTGAACTCGACCCGCATGAAGAAAGTGCCGGTCAGCGTGTCGTCGAACTGCTGCGCGTCGAGGATGTTGAATCCACCGTCGAACAAGACCGCCGAGACTTTGGCGACGATGCCCGGCTTGTTGGCGCAGGACAGGGTTAGAATGTGACGCTCCGGGGGCATGAGACCTACAACTCCTGTTCAATTCGTCGCTCGCGTCCCGGCGCCGGCGGGCATCGCCGCCGTCCAGCGGCGGCTTTGCGGGTCCCAACTCCGTTTCTCGCCTTTTCAAGGGGTTGCGGCGCCATTTACGATCCCGCCCGAGGCTCGAGCCCGAACCGGCGGACGTGTCATCCTGGCGCCGAAAAGGCGATTTCAAAGGGTTAGGCGCCAAAACCGGTCCAAAATCAACTGCCCAATAGGGCGCTTTGTCTCCGCCGCATGGCGCCAACGCGGCCTCGCCCTCCGGGTCTATTCGCGGCCCTGTTGAAAACAAGCCTACCAGATTTTTTGGAATTCAACAATAGATTACTACAATTTTGGATATCAGAATTCCTTCTCCAGCGCCCCAAAGGTCGGACGACCGGGACCGATCCCTTCCCGGCGTGAACGTATGCAAGCGTGGCCCGCATCCGTCTGCCCGAGTCGCGGAAGCGGACAGTTCATCGCGAGCATTTTGTTGTTAAAGCGAGAGATTGGTCCTTCGGATCCTCAATACTCGCGCTTGCGCTCTCGCCGCCTCGCGGGCAGACCGCGTTTTGAGGGGGACCAGGATCACCGATGAGCGAGGAGGCTTTCGATTACGTCATCGTCGGCGCCGGCTCGGCCGGGGCAGTGCTCGCCGATCGTCTGAGCGAGGACGGGAAAAGCACGGTCTGCGTGATCGAATACGGCGGATCCGACCGCGCTCTCGTCATCCGGATGCCGGCGGCGCTGTCGATCCCGATGAGCTCCACGAGCTACAACTGGGGTTACCGCACGGAACCCGAGCCGCATCTAAACGGCCGGCGTCTCGTTTGCCCGCGCGGCAAAGTCCTCGGCGGGTCGTCGTCGATCAACGGCCTCGTCTATGTGCGCGGGAACCCGCTCGACTTCGAGCGCTGGGTCGAAGAGGGCGCCAAGCGCTGGGGATACGCCGACGTGCTTCCCTACTTCCGCCGCGCCGAGACCTTTCGCGAAGGCGGCGACGAATATCGCGGCGACAGCGGGCCGCTCGTCACCTCGCGCGGCTTGAGGCGCAATCCGCTCTACCAAGCCTTCATCGAGGCCGGCCGGCAGGCGGGCTATCCCGTAAGCCGCGATCTCAACGGCGAGCAGCAGGAAGGGTTTGGCTGGTTTGACATGACGGTCAAGGACGGGGTGCGCTGCTCGACCGCCGTCGCCTATCTGCGGCCCGCGATGAAACGGCCGAATGTCGCGGTCATGACCCACGCCCTCGCAACGCGGATCGCTTTCGATGGCCGTCGCGCGACCGGAATCCATTACCGCCGCGGGAGCCGCGAGGGTTTCGTCCGAGCGCGGCGCGAGGTGATCGTGAGCGGCGGCCCGATCAACGCGCCGCAGCTTTTGAAACTCTCCGGCGTCGGTCCGGCCGAGGAATTGCGGCCGCTCGGCATCGACGTGATCGCCGACCGGCCGGGCGTCGGCGAGAATCTGCAGGACCATCTCGAGTTCTATTTCCAGGTCGCCTCGAAGAAGCCGATCACGCTTTACGGCCACACGGGGCTCGTCGCTCGCGGCCTTGTCGGGCTGAACTGGCTGGCGCGGGGGCGAGGCCTCGGCGCCTCGAACCATTTCGAGGCCGGAGGATTCATCCGTTCGCGGGCCGGCGTTTGCTATCCGGACGTCCAGTTCCATTTCCTGCCGATGGCTGTCGCCTACGACGGGTCTTCGTATGCGAAGGAGCACGGCTTCCAGGCGCATGTCGGGCCGATGCGTTCGAAAAGTCGGGGCTGGGTGCGGCTCAGGTCTCGAGATCCGGCCGAAGCGCCCGCAATCCAGTTCAATTACATGAGCCATCCGGACGATTGGGACGACATGCGCGCCTGCGTGCGGCTGACCCGCGAGATCTTCGCCCAGCCCGCATTCGAGCCCTACCGCGGCCATGAGATCCGGCCTGGCGAGACTTGCGTGAGCGACGAGGCGATCGACGCTTTCGTCCGCGAGCATGTCGAAAGCGCCTATCATCCTTCCTGTACGTGCAAGATGGGCAGGCCAAGCGATCCGCTCGCCGTGGTCGATCCGGAGACGCGGGTCATCGGCGTCGAGGCCTTGCGCGTTGTCGACTCCTCGATCATGCCCTCGATCACGAACGGCAACCTCAACGCGCCGACGATCATGATCGGGGAAAAAGCCTCGGACATCATCCGCGGCCGCGCGCCGCTTCCCGCCTCGAATGCGCCCTACCACGTCGCGCCGGAGTGGAAGACGCGGCAGCGATAGCGGGGGCGCGGTAACTCCCCCGAAAGGCGACAATTTCCGCGACCTCGTCCCGAGGAGACCGAGACGCGTCGCCTGCGGCGTTGCTCGTCAGCGACGAGGGCGTGGGGAGATCCGCGCCTTGCTGGCAAAGCCTATTCGTCGCGCTCGCCGTCGAAAGACTCGATATGAAGTTCGCGCCCGGCGAGGATTTCCGCGTCGGCGCTTTGGCATTTCGGACATTCGAACCGGTAGTCAGGCAGCCCCCACTCGGTCCCACAGGCGTTGCAGCGCGCCCGCGCCGCGACCTCCTCGATGTCGAGCGGCGCCCCTTCGGCGATGGCGCCCTCGGCCAGGACCTCGAACGCGGCGCGAAGTTGCCGCGTCTCGAGGCCCCGCAAGCGCCCGATCTTGAGGCGGATCCGGGTAATGCGGGCGATCCCGTGCGCCTTCGCCCGCTCCTCGAGGATCGTCAGAAGCCCGTGCGCGACCGTCATCTCGTGCATGCGCGCCTCCCGACGGCCGCCCTGCGTCATTTTGTCCGCGCGAGGTGTCGGCCGGCCGACAGATTCCTTCGCGGCGACGCGCTAGTTCCCCTGTCCAAGGGTCAAAAGGCAAGCTCAAGGAAAGGACCCATGGGATGCTCGCGCATCTTCCGGCCGATTCGCTCGCGGCGTCCTCCGCGACCCTCGCCTGGATCGGCGCTCTGGTCCTTTTCGTCGGCGAGATTGCGGCGCTCCTCAGCCTGCCCAACCTCATCCGCGTCTTTGCGATCTCGACCGTCGCCGAGTTCGGCTACGTGCTCATCGGCTTCGGCGTCGGCGGCCCGGCCGGCGACACCGGCGCGCTGATGCACCTCGGCTTCCAGGCGGTGATGCGCGGACTCGTGCTCGCCGCCGGTTGGAGCCTCGTCCGCCGGACGGGCTCGGCCAGCCTCGAGGACCTCGCGGGCAGCGGCCGACGCATGCCGCTGGCCGCGGCCCTGTTCGGTTTCGGCGTCTTCTCGGTCATGGGCCTGTCGCCGTTCAAGGGCTCGTTCTCGAAGTTCATCGTCCTCTACGCCGCAATCGAGCGCGGGCTCTGGCCCGTCGCGCTCGTCGGAGTCGCCGCGACCATCGTCTCCGCCGTTTACACCATCCTCGTCGTGCAGCGCGTCTGCATCGAGCCGAAGCCGCGTGAGCGCGCGCTTCATCCTGCTCCGCGGCTCGCCATGCCGCTTGCCTATCCGCTCGCCGCGCTGACGATCGTCCTCAGCCTGTGGCCCGCGCCGTTCCTCGCATTCGCCGCCCGCCTCGCCGGCTTCCCCGGCGCCGAAGGCGTGCCGCAATTCGAGACTCCCTGGGCCCTTCCGGTGCTCGTTCCCTATGTCGGCGGATTCCTCGTCTACGCGATCGGCCGCGCCTCCGCGCCGGCGCGCGACGCGGCGGCGGCGCTGCTGGCGATCGCCACCGTCGCGGTCGTGGCGTTCGACGGAAGCCTCGATCCGGCGTCGCGCCTGTTCGCCCTTCTGTTCTCCGGCGTCGCGGCGCTGATGATCGTCTATTCGCTCGGCTACATCGGGCGCTCGGACACGGCGAACCGCTACTACTTCTTCGCCTTCCTGATGACCGGCTCGCTGATTGGCCTGACCACCGCTCACGAGCTCGGCAACTTCTATGTGTTCTGGGAGCTGATGACCTGGACGTCCTACTTCCTGGTCGTCCACGAGGAGACGCCGAAGGCGCTGCGGGCAGGCCTCGTCTACTTTCTCATGTGTGCGGCGGGCGCCTATGTGATGCAGTTCGGCATCCTGCTCACCCACGCCGAAATCGGCTCGTTCGAGTTCTCCGCGCTTGCAGCCAAGGCGGCCGAAATGCCGCCGGCGATCGGGGCGACCGTCACGGCGTGCTTCCTCCTAGGCTTCGCGGTGAAGATGGGGCTCGTTCCCCTGCAAAGCTGGCTGCCGCTCGCCCATCCCGAAGCGCCGTCGTCGATCTCGGGCCCGCTGTCGGGCATCCTCACCAAGGCCGGCGTGTTCGGCGTGGTCAAGGTGCTCTACCTCACAGTCGGCGCGACCGCGCTGGCGCATTTCGCCTTCGCCGGGATCGACGCCGCCACGCTCATCACCGTGCTGGGCTGCCTCACCCTGATTTACGGCGAGCTCAAGGCGCTGTTCGAGCCCGAGCTCAAGCGCATGCTGGCGTTCTCCACCATCGCGCAGATCGGCGAGATCGCCGCCATCCTGGGCATCGGCACAGCGCTCGCGACCGACGCCTCGCTCCTGCACGTGATGAACCACGCGGTGATGAAGACGCTTCTCTTCTACGCGGCGGGCGCCTTCATTCTCAGGACGGGGGGACGCCGCATCGAGGACGTCGCCGGGCTCGGCCGGGTCATGCCCTTCACCGCGGGCGCCTATGCGCTGGCGAGCTTCGCCATCATGGGCCTACCACCGTTCTCCGGCTTCGTCTCCAAGTTCCTGATGATCTACGCCGCGGCGATGAGCGGGCATGTCGGCGTCGCGGCGCTGATGCTCATCGGCGGCGTCATCGCGGTCGTCTACTACACCCGGGTCGTCAGCTACCTGTTCTACTACCCGTACAAGGGCGAGGACCTCGTGCGCGAGGCGCCGGCTCCGATGCTCGTCGCGATCGGCGCACTCGCGGCGGCGATCGTCGTCGGCGGCGTGGCGCCCGGCTGGCAGCTCGCGCTTGTCGAGCGCGTCGGCGACCTCGCGGCGTTCAAGGGCGCGATCGGCAGCGGACCGCTGCCGGGCCTCGTCGCCGACTGGCCGGCGGGGGCGGCCATCGCCATGGTCGGCGCTGTCGCGGCGCTGCTCGTCGGCCGCGTCTCGCCGACATGGTCCGGGCGCCTCGCCGTGGCGACGCTGATTGCGGCGCTCGCGGGCGTGATCGCGGAGCACGGCCGCTACGATCTCCTGTCCTTCTGCTTCGCCGTGCTGATTGCGGCCGTCGGCGCGCTCAACATGCTGCACTCGACGGCGTATCTCGAGCATAGCCACCGGCAGGGCCGCTTCTTCGCCGCGTTCACCGTGATGGTCGCGGGCCTGATCGGCATGACGCAGGCGAAGGACATCTTCAGCTTCTTCGCCTTCTGGGAGCTGATGAGCTCATGGGCCTTGTGGGCGGCGATTGCGCACGAGGAGACTCCCGCGGCGCGGCGGGAAGCCTTCAAGTACTTTCTGTTCAACACGGTGGGCGCCGGCTTCATGTTCCTCGGCCTGACGCTGATCGCGGCGCAGGCGGGAACGTTCGAGTTCGCCCGGATCGGCGCGGCTTTGCGCGAGCTGCCGCCGCATATGGTCGCGCCCGGCGTTATCCTCGTCTTCCTCGGCCTGGTGATGAAGGCCGCGATGTTGCCGGTGCGCATCGATGTTCAGATGCATCCCGCGCTCGCGCCGACCCCGGTCTCCGGCTACATCTCGGCGGTGCTCTTGAAGAGCGGCCCGTGGGGCGTCCTGAAGCTCTTCGCGCTGTTCGGCGGCGCCGCAACCTTCATGAAGCTCGGCGGCGAGGTCCACGGACAGCCGCTGCTCCTCTACGTCATCTCGATCATTGCCGGCGTCACCATCGTCTACGCCGGCGCGATGGCGGCGATCCAGAACGGGATCAAGCTGCTGCTCATCTACTCGACCGTCTGCCAGCTCGGCTACGTGCTGATGGCGGTGTCGCTCGGCACGTCGCTCGGCATCGCGGCGGGCTCATGCACCTCGTCAACCATATGCTGCTCAAGGACGCGCTGTTCCTCGTCGCGGGCGCAGTGATGCTGCAAGGCCACGCGACCATGCTCGACGAACTCGGAGGGCTCGGCCGCCGGATGCCCTTCACCTTCGGCGTGTTCCTGCTCTCCGGCCTGTCGCTCGCCGGCATGCCGCCGCTCAACGGCTTCGCCTCGAAGTGGCTGATCTATGTGGCCGCGTTCCAGTCCGGTCATTGGGCGCTCGGCGCGGCGGCGATGATCTCGAGCCTCTTCACCCTCGCGGCGATCATGCGCTTCGCCCACGCCGGGTTCATGGGCGCGCCGACGGCCAAGGCCCTCGCCGCGAAGGAAGCGCCGCTCGCGATGCTGATCCCGATGGGCGCGCTCGCGGCCGGCAGCGTGATCACTGGTCTCTTCCCCGGTCTGCTGCTCGTTCCGATCGCCGCGATCGAGAGCGATCTCGGCTTCCCGCTGGTCGCCGCGTCGCTCTTGGGGCCGCTTCCGGGCCTCGAAGGCTGGAGCCCGCTGGCGCTCACCGCGCTGTCGCTCCTGTTCGCCGCGCTGCTCGCGCCCTGGCTGTGGCTCGGACGGAAGGCCGGAATCGTCCGCAACCCCGTCTATCTCTGCGGCGTCAGCGACATCGCCCCCGAGGAGACCCGGGCGGCGAGCGAGCGGCTGTACGAGACGCCTGAAGCGATTCTGCGCCGTGCGCTGTTCGCGCCCGAGCCCGCCGAAGGCGAGAAGGTGTGAGGGAGCCATGACGAACGCGCTCTCCATTCTGATCGCCGCGCTGCTCTTTCCCGGCGGCGCGTTCGCGCTCACCTTCGGGCTTGCGCTGAAAGGGGCCGACCGTCGCCTCGCCGCGCGCCTTCAGGGCCGTGTTGGGCCGCCGCTGGCGCAGCCGTTCTTCGACCTCGTCAAGCTCGGCTTCAAGCGCATGATGGCGCCGACCGAAGCCTTCGAGCCCATGTTCTTTGGCGCGCCGCTCGTCGGCGCGGCCGCGATGCTGATCGCGATCATGCTCGTGCCCATAGCCGGCGTCTATGCCCCGGCGCCCGTGACGGGTGACCTCATCGTACTCATCTATCTGCTCGCCATTCCCGGCATTGCGCTGATGATCGCGGGCTCCGCCTCGGGCTCGCCCTACGGCGCGCTCGGCTTCTCGCGCGAGATGGCGATGATGATCGCGTATGAAGGGCCGATCGTGCTGATCGCGATCGCGGTCGCCCTCCGCGTCGGCCTCGCCGAGGGCAGCGCGCCGACCTTCTCGCTCGCCGGGATCGTGCGCTACCAGCATGCCCACGGTATGCTGCTTTTCGATCCGCTCATGTGGCCGGCGGTCGTCGCCTTCGCTTTCTTCTATCCCGCCAATCTCGGTATCGTCCCGTTCGACATCCCGGAGGCGGAGACAGAGGTGCTGGAGGGGCCGCTGCTCGAATACTCTGGGCCGGCGCTGGCGCTGTTCAAGATCATGTCGGCGCTGAAGGCGGTCGTGGTGCTGGGCCTCGGCGTCGCGCTGTTCATGCCGCTGCCGCTCGCAGGATTGGCCGCGCTCGCCGGCTGGATCGTCGAGATGCTGGCGCTCGTCCTCGTCGGCGTGACCGCGGTGCGCGTCGCGACCGGGCGCATGCGCATCGATCAGGCCTTCGTCTTCTTCCTGAAGTGGCCGCTGATGCTGGCGCTTCTCAGCCTCGTCGTCGCCGCCTGGTCCACGATGGGAGGAATCCCATGACCGTCCTCGCCCGACTGAAGGACATGGCCGCGCGGTCGCCCTGGCTCTACCGGATCAACGCCGGATCGTGCAACGGCTGCGACGTCGAGCTTGCGACCACCGCGCTCATTCCGCGCTACGACGTCGAGCGCCTGGGGTGCCAGTACTGCGGCAGCCCGCGACACGCGGACATCGTGCTGATCACCGGGCCGCTGACGAAGCATGTGCTCGAGGCCGCGAAGCGCGTCTATGCCGAAATCCCGGATCCGAAAGTGACGGTTGCAGTCGGCGTCTGCCCGATCTCGGGCGGGATCTTCCGCGAGAGCTACGCCGTGTGCGCGCCGATCGACCAGTACTTCCCGGTCGACGTCAACGTTCCCGGCTGTCCGCCGCGGCCGCAGGCGATCATCGAGGGCGTCGCCAAGGCGATCGCCGTCTGGCGCGAACGGCTGTGAGGAGGGCGCGATGAACTTTCTCGAACTCTTCGGCCGCAATCTCCGCCGGGGGCCTTACACCGAGCCGTTCCCGTTCGCGCCCGCGGCGCCGGCGCCGAAACGGTTGCGCGGCCGCATCGTCTTCGACGCGAGGATCTGCGAGGGCTGCCTCTTATGCGAGAAGCTGTGCCCTTCGGGCGCCATTCGCTTCGCCCGGGCGCCCGAGGGCATGACCTTCGACTGCTGGCATCCGACCTGCGTCTTCTGCGGAACCTGCGAGTTCTATTGCCCGACCAAGGCGATCCATCAGACCAACGACTGGAGCCTGGCGCATCTCGAGGCGGAAAAGTTCGCGCTCGCCGAACATGGGCTGATCCCGAGCATTGTCTGCGCGGAATGCGGCGGCAAGGGGCTCGACACCGCGCCCAACGTCTCCAAGATCCGGCCGCCCCTCTCCGCTGAAGAACTGGCGCAGTTGCGCGCGCGCTGTCCGAAGTGCCGCAACAAATTCTTGAGGACCAGGGGGAAGGCGTCATGACCGGCCTGCCCGAGACCCTTCAGTTTCAGCTCACCGCGGCCGCGCCGAGCGGGATCGACTATTCCTCCTCGACTTCCCTGCACGGCGTCGTGACGTTTTGGTGCGGCCTCGCCGACAGCGAGGAGATTCTTGCCGTCGGCAAGGCGCTGCTGGCGGCCGGGGCGCGCCTGGCCATGGTGTCGGCCCTGCAGCCGTCGGCGCCCGAGCAGGACGAACCGGAGGACAACGACACTGCCGAAGCCGAGCGCTCCGGCAAGGAGGCGCCAAAAACCTTCGGCGGGACTCCGCTCGACAGCAAGTCCTACGAGATCGACTACCACTTCGTGCTCGGCGGCGATTTCCTGACGGTGATCGCCTATGTCCCTCACGGCGGGTCGATCCCCTCCCTCACGCCGCTCTTCCGGTCCGCTGACTGGCCGGAACGCGACATGATGGAGGAATTCGCGATCGTGGTGCGGGATCACCCTGACCCGCGCCGGCTGTTCCTCGATCCCGCCATCGACGGGGCGGTGCTCGAACGGCTGATCCCCTATTCGACGCTCGTCAACGCCGCCAGCACCAAGGCGCTGTGGGACAAGGTGCTGGCTGCGAAGCGAGGCGCGTCATGACCGCGCGTCCCACCTACACCATCCCCGTCGGGCCGCTGCACGTCGCGCTCGAAGAGCCGATGTACTTCCACATCGACGTCGAAGGCGAGACCGTGCGCGGAGTCGACATCCGCGCCGGCCATGTCCACCGCGGCATCGAATATCTGACCGCCAAGCGCTCAATCACTCAGAACGTCGTGCTCACTGAGCGCATTTGCGCGCTCTGCTCCAACAGCCACCCCGAGACCTTTGTCATGGCCTGCGAAGAGATCGCCGGCCTCGAGATTCCACCGCGGGCAGCCTACCTCCGGGTGATCGCCGCCGAGATCAAGCGCATCGCCTCGCACCTCTTCAACGTCGGCATTCTCGCGCACCTAACCGGTTACGACACGCTCTTCATGCACGCCATGCAGGTGCGCGAGATCATGCAGGACGTGAAGGAGACGCTGTTCGGCAACCGCATGGATATTGCCGCGATGTGCATCGGGGGCGTGCGCTACGACCTCGACGAGGAGATGAAGGCGTTTCTTTCGGCCTCGCTCGACAGGCTCGCGCCGGAGGCCGACGCGCTCGTCGAAACCTACCGTCGCAACGGCACGATCCTGCGTCGGAGCAAAGGCGTCGGAGTCTTGGCGAAGGATCAGGCCGTGGCCTGCGCCGTCGTCGGACCGGTCGCGCGCGCCTGCGGGCTCGGCTACGACGTCCGTACCGCCGCGCCTTATGCGGCTTACGACCGCTTGAACGTGGCCGTCCCGACGCACGCCGACGGCGACGTGTGGTCCCGGGCGATGATCCGGCTGACCGAGATCGGCGCCTCGGTCGCGCTGATCCGCCAATGTCTCCGCGATCTGCCGGACGGCCCCGTGCGCCTCGCCGACCGTCCCGACATCCCGGCGGGACGCGCGATGGGCAAGTGCGAGGCCCCGCGCGGCGAACTTGTCTACTTCCTCAAGACCAACGGCGCCGACGAGCCCGAGCGGGTGAAATGGCGCGTGCCCAGCTTCCCCAACTGGGACGCGCTGCGCTTCATGCTCAAGGACGCCAAGATCGCGGACATCGCCATCATCGTCAACAGCATCGACCCGTGCGTGTCCTGCACGGAGCGCTGAAACCGCGCGTGGCCCGGGCTCGCGCCCGGGACGCCGCATGAAAAGAAGGAGTTTAGCAATGGCCATGAAGATCATCACCGATCAATGCACGGGCTGTGGCGCCTGCGAGGGCGAGTGTCCCAACAAGGCGATCTCGCACAAGCGCAAGCTGTTCAAGATCGATCCCAACAAATGCAAGGAATGCGAGGGCGACTTCGACAGCCCGCAATGCGTCGAAGTGTGTCAGGCCGGATGCATCGAAAAGCTCGAAGAAGCGGCGTGATCGCGGCCGTCGGCCGGGCGCGAGCGCCCGGCCAAGTCTCCGCGCTAGGGAGGCGGAAATCATGGACGTTTACGAGGAACTCATTCGCGAGCGGAACGCCGGCCGCATGTGCGTGCTGGCGACGATCGTCAACGCCGTCGGCTCGGTTCCCTCTCACGCCACGGCGAAGCTGCTCTTGCGCGAGGACGGAAGCATCGTCGGCACCGTCGGCGGCGGCGCCGCGGAGGCGGCGGTGATCGAGGAGGCGAAGCGGGTCCTCGCCTCCGGCAGGCCGAAGCTCGCTTCGTTCGATCTGCGCGAGAATCCGCGCATGGACATCGGCATGGTCTGCGGCGGCAGCCTGAATGTGTTCATCGAGCCGGTCCGGCCGGCGCCGCTCGCCTATCTCTTCGGCGCGGGCCATGTCGGAGCGCTCACCGCCGCCGCGGCACGGATTGCGCGGATCGACGTCGAGGTGATCGACGACCGGCCGGAATTCGCCTGCGCCGAAAGGTTCCCGGGCGCGCGCGCGATCCACGCCGGCGACATCGATACGACGCTCGCCGCCCTGAAGCCGAACGCCAACGCGCTCATCTTCATCGCCGGACGCAGCCACGAACTCGACGCCCGAGCGCTGCGCTGGGCGATCGACACGCCGGCGTTCTACATCGGCATGATCGGCTCCCGGCGCAAAGTCCAGTTCGTCTACCACAAGCTGAAGACCGAAGGCGTCACAGACGACCAGTTGAGCCGGGTTCACGCGCCCGTCGGTCTCAACATCGGCGCGGCCACGGCGGAGGAAATCGCGATCTCCGTGGTTGCGGAGATGGTCGCTGAGATCCGCCATGTCGAAGCCGCGCGCGCGCTCATGAGCAACATGACCGACGTGGCTCAGGCCATCGGACGGAAGATCTCACAAAACAGGCCAGACCGCCAAGACGTTGCGATCGAGCTGCGGCCCGCCGTGAAGGGCGAGGCCGCTCCGGTCGCTGGGTGGCGGCGAACACCTGATGGAGGAAGGCCATGAAACGAACATTATTGAACGTGAACGGCGTCGACCGCTGGATCGTCGCCGAGAAAACCGCCACGCTGGCCCAGGTCCTGCGCGAGCAGATGCTGCTCACCGGCTGCAAGATCTGCTGCGAGGACGGACAGTGCGGCGCATGCACGGTGATCATCGACGGCAAGCCCGACCGCTGCTGCACGACAAAGCTCGAGAAGCTGGCGCCGGGTGCGAAGATCCTCACCATCGAGGGCCTCGGGACGCCCGGCGACCTGCATCCGCTGCAGGTCGCCTGGATGGCGCACGGCGGCGCGCAGTGCGGCGTCTGTACGCCGGGCTTCATCATGTCCGCCAAAGTGTTGCTCGACCACAACCTGTCGCCGACGCGCGCAGCGGTGCGGGCGTGGTTCAATCGCAACCGCAATCTCTGCCGTTGCACCGGCTACAAGCAACTCATCGACGCTGTGATGGACGCGGCGTCGATGCTGCGCGGTGAGCTGACGGCTGACCAGGTCATGGCCAAGGTCAAGGACAACGGCTCGATCCTCGGCACGCGCTATCAGCGTCCGTCGGCGCTCGCCAAGGTCACGGGCGCGTGGGACTTCGGCGCCGACGTGGCCCTGCGCATGCCGGCGAACACGCTGCGTCTCGCGCTGGTCCAGGCGAAGGTGTCGCACGCCCTCATCAAGGGGATCGACACCAGCGAAGCCGACAGGATGCCGGGCGTCGCGAAGGTCATCACCTGGAAGGATGTGAAGGGCAAGAACGCCATCACCGGCCTCATCACCTTCCCGACCAACAAGGGCGACGGCTGGGACCGCCCGATCCTGTGCAAGGAGAAGGTGTTCCAGTTCGGTGACGCGATCGCGATCGTAGCCGCCGACACGGTGGAGCACGCGCGCGCGGCGGCCGACAAGGTCAAGGTCGACCTCGAAGTTCTGCCCGCGTACATGTCCGGCTTTGCGGCGCTGGCGCCCGATGCAATCGAGATCCACCCCGGCGTGCCGAACGTCTACTATGAGCAGGGCGTGGTGAAGGGCGACGAAACCAAGGCCTTCTTCGAAAAGGCCAAGGCGACGGTCGACATCACGACCTACTGCAGCCGCCAGCCCCATCTGCATCTGGAGCCGGATTGCGGCGTCGCCTACATCGACGAAGACGGCGTGCTGACGATCCAGTCGAAGAGCATCGGCATCCATCTGCATCATGCGATGATTTGCCCGGGAATCGGGGTGGCGCCGGAGAAGCTCCGGCTCATCCAGAATCCGTCCGGCGGGACGTTCGGCTACAAGTTCTCGCCGACGATGGAGGCTCTGCTCGGCGTCGCCGCGCTCGCCACCGGGAGACCGGTATCGCTGGTCTACAGCCAGTATCAGAATATCACCTATACCGGTAAGCGCTCGCCCGGAAACGTCAACATCAAGCTGGCCTGCAACGCGGAAGGCAAGCTGACCGCGATGGAGACCGACTGGTGGATCGACCACGGGCCGTACTCCGAGTTCGGCGACCTTTTGACGGTCCGCCAGGCTCAGTTCATCGGCGCGGGCTACCATCTCGAGAACATCCGCGGCCACGGCCGCACGATCGCCACCAACCATGCGTGGGGATCGGCGTTCCGCGCTTACGGCTCGCCGCAGTCGTTCCTGGCCTCCGAGATCGCCATGGACATGCTGGCCGAGAAAATGGGCGAAGACCCGTTCGAGTTCCGTTACAAGAACCTCTACAACGACGCCTCGACCACGCCGACCGGGCAGAAGCCCGACGTTCTGGTGCTGAGCAAGCTCTTCGACCTGATGCGGCCGAAGTACCACGAGGCCAAGAAGCGTTGCGCGGAACTCTCGACCGATGAGAAGAAGCGCGGCGTCGGGCTCTCGCTCGGCATCTACGGCTGCGGACTCGACGGTCCCGACAGTTCGGAGGCGCGCGTCGAGCTGACCCCGGCCGGCGTCACCGTCTACAGCACGTGGGAAGATCACGGCCAGGGCGCCGACCTCGGCTCGCTGACCATGGCGCATGAGGTGCTCCGCGCGGCCGGGTTCAAGCCGGAGCAGATCAAGCTGGTGATGAACGACACCATTCTGCCGAACTCCGGTCCGGCGGGCGGCAGCCGCTCCAACGTGTTCACTGGCAACGCCACCCGCGTGGCGGCGGAAATGCTGCTCAGCGCGATGCGCAAGCCGGGCGGCGGTTATCGGACCCACGCCGAAATGGTCGAGGAAAAGATCCCGCTCGTCTACGACGGCAAGTGGGTCGCCGCGGCCTGCTCGGCGTGCAGCTCGGAGACCGGCCAGGGCGCGCCGTTCCCGGTCTACATGTACGAGGTCTTCATGCCGGAGGTCGAGGTCGACATGGAGTCGGGCGAGGCCAAGGTGGTGAAGTTCACGACCGCAGTGGACGTGGGCACGATCATCAACCGCGCCACAGTCGACGGCCAGATCTACGGCGGTCTGGCGCAAGGCATAGGTTTGGCCCTCACCGAGGACTTCGACGATCTGGAGGTGCACACGAACCTGCTCGACTGCGGCATCCCCTATCCGAAGGACGTCCCCGACGACATCGAGATCCTGTATCTCGAGACGCCGCGGGCGGACGGTCCGTTCGGCGCGGCGGGCGTCGGCGAAGCGCCGCTGACCGCCCCGCATCCGGCGATTCTCAACGCGATCTACAACGCCTGCGGCGTCCGCATCTTCAAGGTGCCGGCGCTGCCGGAGTCGATCAAGAAGGGACTCGACGACAAGAAGCGCCTGCCGCACGCGGCGTGATGAGAACAGCCTTCGGCGCGCTCGCCTGAGCCCGCCGAAGGAATCCGAGTGGGACGCGCTCGGCCCTAAGCGCGTCCCACTCGGCGCCCCGCAGACGGCGCTGACCGCCGCGGGGCCTTATTTCCCGGACCCCGGAAATGGATGGTCAACGCGTCAAGCAATGGGAAGCCCGCTGCATCGAGGAGCAGCCGCCGGCGTGCATGGCCGCGTGCCCTCTGCGCGTCGACGTCCGCGCGATGGTCGAAAAGCTCAAAACCGGCGACTTCGCCGCGGCCTGCGCGATCTACGCCCGTTCCATCCCGTTGCCGGCTGTGCTCAGCCGGATCTGCGACCACCCATGCGAATCGGCGTGCCGCAGGGGCGAGGCGGGCGGCGCGATCCGGATCGCGGCGCTCGAGCGCGCGCTCGTGGGCGAGGCCTACGCGACCATCCGCCGCGCGCCGCAGCCGGCGCGCAAGCCTAAGCACGTCGCGATCGTCGGCGCCGGGATCGCCGGGCTCACCGCCGCCTTCGACCTCGCGATGAAAGGGGGGGCTGTTACGGTTTTCGAGGCCGAGGCGCGCCCGCTGCCGCGCCTTGCGGGCCGCTATCCCGCCGACCTGCCGCACTCGGCCATCGACGCCGACGTGGCGGCTCTCGCTGCGCTCGGCGTCGCCATAGAGTGCGACACGCGAATCGGCGCCTTGGGGCGGCCCGCGCTGTCGGCGCTCATCGCCGATCATGACGCCGTCCTCGTGGCGACCGGGGCGGGTCCCTCATGGACCTTCGCCGCCGACCTGCAGCTCACGCCGGAGGGCGCCCTCGCCATCGATCCGGAAACTCTGGTCGCCAGCAACCCCAAGGTTTTCGGCGCCCGCGGCCAGGAGGCGCCCTATTCGCCGATTGGCTCCGCCTTCGACGGGCGGCGCGCGGCGCTGTCGATCGACCGCCTGCTCCAAGGCGCGTCGCTGACGGCGAGCCGGACGGACGAGGCCGGCGGCGGCACCTGTCTCTACGTCAACGTCGCCGCACACGCCCCCGCTCCCACCCCGACGCCTGCCGAGCCCGAGCGCGGCTACAGCCGCGAGGAGGCGATCGCCGAGGCGGCCCGATGCTTCCCCTGCCGCTGCCTCGAATGCGTCAAGGCGTGCGAATACCTGAAGCACTACGGCTCGTATCCGAAGCGCTACGTGCGCGACATCTACAACAACCTCAGCATCGTGCTCGGGAACCGCAAGGCCAATCGGATGATCGACAGCTGCGCGCTGTGCGGGCTGTGCGACACGCTCTGTCCCAACGATCTGAGCATGGGTGAGGTGTGTCTCGAGGCGCGCCGCGACATGGTCGACAGCGGCCACATGCCGGCCTCGCACCACGACTTCGCGCTACGTGACATGGCGCACAGCCGGTCGAAAGCCGCCGCCTTCGCACGCTCGCAGCCGGGCTTCGTCAGGAGCGCAGTCGCCTTCTTTCCCGGCTGCCAGCTCGCCGCGTCGTCGCCCTGGCATGTCGAGCGCGTCTACGCTCATCTCGCGGCGAGACTTCCGGGCGGCGTCGGCCTGATGGTCGACTGCTGCGGCGCGCCGGCGATGTGGAGCGGCCGCCGCGGCCTGCACGAAGAGGTGACGATGGCTCTGCGCGAAACCTGGCGCAACCTGGGGGAGCCGGAGATCATCACCGCTTGCTCGAGCTGCCTCAAGACGCTCGGCGAGTTCCTGCCGGAGATGAAAGCGCGCTCGCTTTGGACGGTCCTCGCCGAGATCGGCTGGCCGGAGGGCGAGAGGTCACGGGTCGCGGGCCCGCTCGCTATTCACGATCCTTGCACGGGCCGGCGCGCGGTCGAGGCGCAGCGCGTGGTGCGCGCGCTCGCGGCCGGCCTCGGCACCGACGTCCGCGAGCTCGGCGGCGCGGAGCTGACGACCTGCTGCGGCTTTGGCGGGCTGGCGTCCTTCGCCAACCCGGAAGTCGCGGACAAGATCGTCGACCGCCGCATCGGCGAGAGCGGCGCCGATTATCTCACCTACTGCGCGATGTGCCGCGACAATTTCGCGCGGCGCGGCAAGCGCGCGATCCACCTTCTCGACCTTATATTCGCCTTGCCAGACGGCGGCGATCCGGCCGCCCGGCCCGATCCCGGCTTCTCGCGACGGCGCGACAACCGGGTCCGGCTCAAGGCGCGCATGCTGCGCGAGGTCTGGGGAGAGGACATGAGCGAGCCGCAACCCGAACTCGAACTCGTCATCCCCGACGAAGTGCGCGCCGACATGGAGCGCAAGCTGATTCTCGTCGAGGACGTCGCGCGCGCGGTCGGCGAGGCCGAGAAGACCGGCCGGAAGCTGATGGACAAGGCGACCGGCCGCTCGATCGCCACGCTCCGGATCGGCGAGTTCACCTGCTGGGCCGAATACGAAAAGACAGAGCAGGGCCTTGTCCTGCACCGCGCCTGGGGCCATCGCATGCAGGTCGAGGCGAAACCGTGACCGGGCCGCCCCAAACGGCGCATCCCTTCGATCCGGCAGGCCTCGTTTGCGCCGCCTGCGACCGGCCTCTGGAGATGGGCAAGGTCGAAGCCTCCTATCTCGGCCAGCGCTTTCCGGTCGAGTTGCCGCGCTGCCCGTCCTGCGGATTCGTCTACGTCTCGGAGGAGCTTGCGCTCGGCCGCATGCTGAAGGTCGAGCAGGCCCTGGAGGACAAGTGATGCGCCCGGCGATGCAACCCGGCGAAGCGCTTTCCGGCTGCTGGCGTCTCGCAGACCTCGAGGGCTCGCCGCTGCGGCCAGGCGGCCTCGCGCTCACCGAAGAACTGATCGGCCTCGCCGGATTCCGGCCGGGCCACCGAGTGGCGGACGTCGGCTGCGGGCTCGGGGCCTCGACGCGGCTCCTTGTCCGGCGCGGCGTCGCGGCCGTCGGCGTCGACGTCGACGTCCAAGCCAGCCCCCGCGCGGCGCCGTTCGTCGCCGCCGACGCGGCTCGGCTGCCGTTTGCCGACCAAAGCCTCGACGGCGTGCTTGCCGAATGCGTGCTGTCGGTTTTGCCCAATCGCGGAGCGGCGCTCGCCGAATGGGCCCGGGCGCTGAAGCCCGGCGGCCGCCTTGCGCTGAGCGACGTCTACGGCCGCGCCGGCGCCGAGACCGCGAGGCTCCCGACCCGCGAAGGGCTCGAGCTCACCATCGCCGCGGCCGGCTTCCAGATCGAGCGCTTCGAAGGCCGCTCCGAGGTTTTGAGGCGCTGGGTCGCGGAATTCATCTTCGCGCATGGCTCGCTCGACGCGCTTTGCGACGGAGCGGTCGACCCCGCGACGCTCGGCCGGTCACGACCCGGCTACTGTCTTATCGCCGCATTGAAGCCGGCTGGTCATTTCGAAAAGGCTCGCCATGGCTGACGAATCCTTCCGCATCGCGGAGCTCATGCTCGAGGGCGACACCTGCGGCCACATTCTGGCAAAGTTGGCGCTCGAAGCCGTGGGCCGAGACAATCCCGACCTCGTGCGCGCGATGTCCGGCCTTGCCGTCGGCATGGGCCGCGGATTCAATTGCGGCTGCCTGACCGGCGGGTGCTGCGTCCTCGGCTTCTACGGCGGCCGCGCCGACGAGAGCGAGCCCGTGTATCCGCGCTTCGACGTGATGATCGAAGAGTTCTCCGGCTGGTTCGAGCGCGCGATGACGGAAAAATACGGCGGGATCGATTGCAAGGACGTGATCGGTTTCGACACCGCCCTCAAGGCCGAGCGCTGCCCCGGCGTGATCCTCGACAGCTGGCTGAAGATCAAGGAGATCCTGGAGAAGAACCGGGTGAATCCGGGAGGGCCCGCGCCGGCGCGGTGGGAGGACGACTGAGCCATGCCCGGCCTCGCCTTCCGCTCCGCCGTGGCGGCGATCGTGCTCGCCGCCGGCCGGTCGTCGCGCATGGGCGAATTCAAGCCGCTGCTGCCGTTCGGCGAAGAGACGGTGATCGGCTGGGTCGTCGCCAACCTGAGAGGGGCGGGAGTCGCACGCATCCACGTGGTCACGGGCTTCAAGGCCGAGGCGCTCGCGCCTGAGCTTTGCCGCCTCGGCGTGACGATCGCGCATAATGCGGATTTCGAGGGCGGCGTGATGTCCAGCGTGCAGACAGGCGTCGCCGGGCTGCCTGCGGAGACGGAGGCGTTCCTGCTCATGCCGGTCGATATGCCGCTCGTGCGCGCCTCCACGATCGCGCGGCTCCTCGACGCCGCGTCGGCGAATGACGCAGCCATTCTCTACCCGACGTTTCGCGGCGAACGCGGTCACCCGCCGCTGATCCGGCGCGCGCTGTTTGCCGAAGTCCTTGCATGGAGTGGCGACGGCGGCCTTTTGGCGCTGCTTCAGCGGCGCGAGCGTGAGGCGCTGAACGTTCCGGTTTTCGACTGGGGCTGCCTCACCGACATGGATCGCCCCGAGGACTTTCGCCGGCTCGCGTCGGCGCTGGCGCGCCGCCGCTTTCCCGACCCCGCGGAGTGCGAGGCGATGCTGGAGGCGGCGGCGACGCCGGAGCCTGTGCGCCGCCACAGCCGCGTGGTCGCAGCACTGGCTGCGGAGATCGCGCGGCGGCTCCGTCTGGCGGGCGAGCCGGTCGACCCGGATCGCGCGCGCGCCGCCGCGTGGCTGCACGACATTGCGAAGGGACTTCCCCATCACGCCGAAGCGGGTGCCACGATGATCGCCGCCTTCGGCTTCCCGGAGCTTGCCGAGGCGGTGGCGCGCCACACCGATCTCGGGGCGGGGGCCACGCGGCTCGATGAAACCGCCGTCGTTTATCTCGCCGACAAGCTGGTCCGGGGCGAGACGCGGGTCTCGCTCGAGGACCGCTTCGTTCCCGCGCTCGTGCGCTACGCCGACGACTTGGCTGCCTTCGCCGCAGCGAACCGCCGGTATCTCGGAGCCAAGGCCGTGCAAGAGGCGATCGAAGCGCGCATCGGCCGCCTCGATACGCCCCGTGAGAGGCCTCGCGAAACTCTGATCGGAACACCCCGATGACCTGCTGCGCTAACCCCTCCCTTGGCGTCACGGAAAGCGTCTGCCCGGAATGCCTCGCGACGATCCCGGCCGAGCGAATCGCCGAGGGCGACACGGTTTATCTGCGGAAAACCTGCCGCGAGCACGGGACGACTAAAACGCCGATCTGGCGGGGCCTCAGCTCCTATCGGCTCTGGGGAGAAGCGCCGCGCGCCTATTCCCGGCCGCCGGTCGCCGCCACGCCGGTCGCGCGCGGCTGCCCGCAGGATTGCGGGCTCTGCCCCGACCACCGCCAGCAGAGCTGCTGCGTCCTCCTCGAGGTGACGTCGCGCTGCGATCTCGCCTGTCCCGTCTGCTACGCCTCGGCCACCCGCCAGGGGACCGACGCGAGCCTCGGGGAGATCGAAGGCTGGCTCGACACGCTCATGGAGTCCGGCGGACGGGTCCATGTCCAGCTGTCGGGCGGCGAGCCGACGGTGCGGGATGACCTGCCGGACATCGTCGCCCTCGTCCGATCGCGCGGCTTCGACTTCGTTCAACTGAACAGCAACGGCGTTCGCCTCGCCAAGGACACCGCATTCGTGGCCGAACTGGCGAAGGCCGGACTCGACTGCGTGTTCCTGCAGTTCGACGGCGTCGACGACGACGTGCACCGCCGCCTAAGAGGCGCGAAGCTCATGCGGCTGAAGACGCTCGCCATCGACCATTGCGCCAAAGCCGGGATCGGCGTGGTGCTGACCCCGACGCTCGTTCCCGGCGTCAACGTCGACGCGATCGGCGCCATTGTCGATTTCGCCGTCGCGCGCGTGCCTGCAGTCCGCGCCGTGCACTTCCAGCCGGTCAGCTATTTCGGGCGCTGCCTCGCGGCGCCGGACGACGCCTTGCGCATCACGCTGCCCGAGGTGATGCAGGCGCTGATCGCCCATAGCGGCAGGACCATCCGCATTACCGACTTCCGGCCCGGGTCGGCGGAGAATCCCTACTGTTCCTTCAGCGGACGTTTCGTGGTCGACGAGGCAGGGCGGCTTACCGCGGCGGCCGAGGCGCCGGCATCCTGCTGCGGCGCTCCCGAACCCTCTCCGAAAGCTGCATGCTGCGGCTCGACGCGCCCGAGCGCGGAGGTGGCGCGGGAGAGGCGCTATGTCGCGGGCCAGTGGACCCGTCATGATCGCGACGCGCCGTCAGTCGCGGGGCTCGAGTCTTTCGACTCCTTTCTCGCCGGCCGCGAGCGGACGCTGGGCCTCTCCGGGATGGCGTTCCAGGACGCCTGGACGCTCGACCTCGACAGGCTCCGGCAGTGCCACATTCACGTGGTCGCGCCCGACCGGCGCGTCATTCCCTTCTGCGCCTACAATCTGACCAGCCGGGACGGCAAGCCGCTCTACCGCGCCGCCACGAGCGCCCTCGAGGCGGCGGGATGAAAACGCTCGACGGCTGGATGGCGGAGCGGATGGGCCTCGCCGGACCGCTCACACGGCCCGCGCTCGCCGCCTGGCAAGCCGAGCGCCTGCGAAAGGCGATCGCTTACGCCCGCGCCGCAAGCCCGTTCTATCGCGCCCGTCGCGACTGGCCGGCGGCGGCGATCGCTTCGACCGCGGATATCGCGCGCCTGCCGTTCACGTTCGCCGCCGATCTGTCGCGAAACGATCCACCGCTCCTGGCGCTGTCACAGGCCGATGTCGCTCGCGTCGTCACGCTGCCGAGTTCGGGCACCAGCGGGCCGCCGAAACGTCTGCATTTCTCGCCGGAGGATCGCGAAGCGACCATCGACTACTTCGTCCACGGCATGGGCCTCTTCACCCGTCGCGGCGACCGCGTGGCCGTCGCCTTTCCGGGCGGCGCGGCGGGCGGCATCGTCGACGGCCTCGCCGTCGCGCTCGGCCGTCTCGGCGCCGACTGCATACGCGCGGCCCCGCCCTTCGACCCGGAGGCGCTCGCGGCGTGGCTCAGGGCAGAGCGGCCCGACGTCGTGGTTGGCGCCCCGGTCCCGTTGCTCGCCGCCGCGCGCGTCGCCTCGTGCGCCGCCGGCGCTGCGCTTCGCGCGCGCGCGGTCCTCTTGAGCTCTGACCATGTCGCACCGAGCCTTGCGCGATCCATCGGGGCCGCCTTCGGCGCGGAAGTTTTCCAGCACTGGGGCATGACCGAAACCGGCTACGGCGGCGCCGTCGACTGTGCAGAACATTGCGGCTGCCATCTGCGCGAGAACGAGCTTTTGGTCGAAACAGTCGACCCGGACTCCGGCGCGCCGGCCCGTCCGGGGGCGGTCGGCGAGGTGGTCGTCACGACTCTGCGCGGCAGAGCCGTTCCCCTGTTGCGCTATCGCACCGGCGATCTCGCGCGGCTCATCGAGACGCCCTGCCGTTGCGGGTCGATTTTGCGCAGGCTCGATGGCTTCTCGGGGCGGGCTAGCGAAGCGATAACTATGCCCGGAGGCGGCGCGCTGAGCCTGCCGCGCCTCGACGACGCCCTGTTCGCCGTTCAGGCGGTCTCCGATTTCGCGGCGACATTCGACGAAGGCCCGCCAGCCACGCTTTCCCTCTCGATCGCCGCGCCGCCCGCATTGCACGGCGGCGCCGTGCTCGAAGCCGTCCGCGCGCGGCTCGCCAACGACACGGTCGTCGGGCCGGCCGTTCGAGAGCGCCGCCTCAGCCTGGAGCTGTCGCTGGCTGACGCGATTCTCTTCCGGCGCGAGGGCAAGCGCCGGCTCTCGAAAAGGGAGGCGGCGGAATGCGCGCGGCGCTGCTGATTCGGCATGGCGCCGTCGTCGGCGACGCGGATCGCCGCTTCATCGGCGCGACCGACTGTCCGATGAGCGACGAGGGCGAGGCGCAGATCCGCGACCTCGCCCAGCGGCTTTCAGCGCGCTTCCCGATCACGGCGATCTATTGCAGCGATCTCGAACGTTCGCATCGGACCGCTGAGTTGCTCGCGGCCGGGCAAAAGACGCCGATCCATGTCCGCCCGGCGTTGCGCGAGATCGACCTGGGCGAATGGGACGGGGCCCTGCGCAGCGCAATCGCGCAGTTCCAACCCCAAGAGTACGAGCGGCGCGGAGGCGACATCGCCGGCTATCGCCCGCCGGGCGGCGAGAGTTTCTCCGACCTCGCCGCGCGCGTGCTGCCCTGCTGGCGGGCCCTGAACGCTAACGGAGAGGACGGCGTCGTCGCCGTCGCCGGCCATTGCGGCGTCAATCGCGTCATTTTGTGCGACGTGCTCGGCATGCCGCTTGCGAACCTGTTCCGCATCGGTCAGCGACCGGGCTCACTCAACGTGATCGAGGGGCGCCCCGATGCGCAGACCGTGCGGCTTCTCGACGCAGTCGCGCTCTGATGCGATTGGCGCCATATCTTCTCGAGCGTCGCGGGACGCGGGCGCACGGCTGGCTCGTCGGCGCGGGCGCGCGCCGACGAGCCGGCGGCGTTTCGTTCGTTGACGCGCGCATATAACGGGACTGTGATGTCGAAAAGCCCCGGCCGCCCCTCTTGCAAGACAGCTCAGCCAGACACCCAAACGGGGGGAAAGCGGTGAAGTCGAACAGGAGCGAGCCCAGAAGGTCTTCCCAACGCCTTACCGTCGCCGACGGATCCCGGGGCGCGGGGCTCGCTCCCACGGAGATCGCCGCCGCAAAGCGAAGATTTCTGGTCGACGGCGTCGCGCCGGCTACGCCGGCGCTGGCCGCGATTCTGCGGTCTTGGCGTCGCAGCGCGAGCTACGGTCTGAACAGGGCGGCTAGGCCCACCCTCGATATTTTGTCCCGGCACAGGCTCATTGAAGCGCAGGAGCGCAACGAAACCCTGGTGCGGGCCGCCCGCGGCGAAATGGATGCCCTCTATCGCGACGCCAGGGTCGCGTCCGGAATCGTTATTCTGACCGATCCGCAGGGGCTGGTCCTGCATCGCCTCGGCGTGGGCAAATTCGCCGCCGAAGCGGCCAACGTCGCCCTTCTCCCCGGCGCCAGGTGGGACGAAGCCACCGCCGGGACCAACGCGATCGGCGCCGCGCTCGCCGAACAGGCGCCGGGATCGGTGATCGGCGCCGAGCATTACTTCGAGATGCACAGCATCCTCAGCTGTTCCGCTGCGCCGATCTTCGATCCCTTCGGCGCGATTGCGGGCGTGCTCGACCTGACCAATTCGTCGAACGAGCCGCAGCCCCTGATGCTGGCGCTGGTCAACCGCGCGACGGAACAGATCGAACACACCCTTTTCGAGGCGCGGTTCCGCGGCTTCGAGCAGATGCGGTTCCACACCGATCCCTATGTCATCGGAAGCCCGCACGAGGGGATTCTCGCTTTCGAAGGCGATCGAATCGTTGGGGCAAACCGCAATGGCGTCGCACTTCTCGGCCTCGAATGGCCGGCGCCGCGCGCGCCCAGATTCGACGACCTGTTCACCCTCGAGCACGGCGCGGTCAGCCACAATCCGGCGTCCGACGACTGCATCGTTCAGACCGGAAGCGGCCAGCGCCTGTTCGCCCGCATGAGCCTTTCGCCCAGAGTCTACCGGGGCTGGTCGCCGGCCCAGGCGGCGGCCGACGCCGCCGCCCGGTCAGAGGCGCTGACCCTGCCGCAGATCATCGAGCGCATTCTCGACGGACCGCTCGCGCCCCTGGTCAAGGTCCGGCGCATCAAGGCCGGCCAGCTGATCTATGGAGAGGACGAAGAAAAGGTCGCCGAAGGTGGCCTCGTCATCGTCCGAGGCGGCCGGCTGCGATGCTTCGCTTCCCTCGACGGCAAGGAGTTGACGCTCTTCACGCTCGACGCCGGCGATGCGCTCCCGATCCACGCCGGCCCAATGTTCGAGGTCAAGAAGGACGGCGAGGTCGTCGTCATGAGCGGCAAGGCCTATCAGGAGATCGTGCGGAGCGATCCCGATCTGGCCCGCTCCGCCATGCCCGCCATGAGCCGCATGCTGCAGCGGGCGATTCGCATGACCGAGGACATCGTGTTCCGATGCGTCCGGTATCGCCTGGTTCAGGCGCTGTGCGAAGCGGCGGAGCGAGACGGCCGACAGATCGCCGATGGCCTCGTGCTCGACGCCCCGCCCAGCGCCGAGGAATTCGCGATGCAGATCGGCGCGACGCGGCAATCGGTTTCGACGATCATCGCCGAACTCATCAGGGATCGCCTCATCCGGCGTCTCGACGCCGCGGCGATCGTGATCGCCGATCTCGACCGGCTAAAACAGCAGCTCGCCTGAAGCGAGCCCCCATCGGCCCGGCCGAACAGGAGATATGCGATGTGCGACACATGCGGGTGCGGCGCGCACGACGCCAAGGCGGACCGGACGATCGTCGTGCGAGAGAATCTCCTCTCGGCCAACGACCGCATCGCGGCCCATGTCCGCGGGCATTTCGACGCGCACGGCGTGCTCGCCGTCAATCTGATGTCGTCGCCCGGCGCAGGGAAGACCAGCCTATTGGAGGCGACGATCGCAGCCTTGCCGCCGGGCCTCCGCGTCGCGGTCATCGAAGGCGATCTCGAGACCGAGAACGACGCGGAGCGCATTCGCCGGCATGGCGTGAAGGCGGTGCAGATTACCACGGGGGTCGCCTGCCATCTCGACGCGGCGATGGTCCACGACGCGCTTCTGGGATTGCCGCTCGACGACATCGACATTCTGTTCATCGAGAACGTCGGCAATCTGGTATGTCCGGCCGACTTCGACGTCGGCCAGCATCTCGATGTCGTGCTGCTCTCCGTCGCCGAGGGTGACGACAAGCCGGAAAAATACCCGGTTATCTTCCGCAATGCGGATCTGGTGCTGATCACCAAGGTCGACCTTCTGCCGGTCATCGGAGATTTCGACGTCGAGCGCGCGCGACGCGCGATCGTCCGCTTGAGAGGCGAAGGGCGGATCGAGTGGGTGTCGGCGCGAAGCGGCGAAGGCGTCGACGTGTGGACGCAATGGCTCAAGGACCAGGCGCGCAGGACGCCGCGGCGCTCATACGCCGAAGCGCACGCGCACTGATCACAAAGCAGTCGGCACGGCGCGATCCGGCGGCAGGCGCGCGGGCTCGCTTTTTCTAGAGAACGGGCGCCTCAAAGCCACGTGAGGCGGCGACCGGTCCGTCGTCCCGCAGCGCCGCTCTGCCGGTTGCGCGAAGCGACAAGGCGCTGAGGAGCGCGTCGGCCGTCTCCTCCCAGGTGCGAAGCCGGGCGGACCGGATGGCGGCGACAGATGTCTGGTAGAAATCGGCGTCTCGAACAAGCCTGAGAATCGGCGCCGCGAAGCTGTCGATGGCGCGCGGGTCGGCGTAGGAGCAAAGCGGGCCGCCGACTTCCGGCATCGACGCGGCGTTGGACGCGACGCAAGGCTTGCCGAACCACAGGCTCTCGCCGACCGGCAGGCCCCAACCTTCGGCGAGACTGGGGAACACCGTGAAGCGGGCGCGGCCATACAGCCACGCGAGTTCTTCGTCCGTCGGCGCATCGATCCAGAGGTACGGGCTTCCCGCGTCGGCGCGCTTCAGCACACGAGCGGTCTCCTTGGCGCGCCATCCGACCCTTCCGGCGACGACGAGCCGCGGCCAGCCGGGACCCGCTTCCCGGGCGAGGGATTCCCACAGGCGAAGCAGGGGTCCCTGGTTCTTCCGGGCTTCAACCTAGAAACGGCAGTTTGGTTTTGGCGTGAGGGCGAGAATCGCGCATTCTCAAGGGCATGAAGCGCGACTCTTCGTCTCCTTGGG
>Ga0074046_10000496_pt1 | contig 36113 bp, 31 predicted proteins | sample BogForMeECP23OM3_FD_94441 | JGI IMG/M metagenome (GOLD analysis project Ga0074046, IMG submission 94441) | Bog forest soil microbial communities from Calvert Island, British Columbia, Canada - Bog Forest MetaG ECP23OM3 | ecosystem: Environmental > Terrestrial > Soil > Wetlands ... | reverse complement strand
GTATGCCTGGGGATCTTTGATCCAGGCGTAAACCCATTCGCGGGTCGTCTTGTCAGCAATGTGCTTTAGGGATGGCGGGTCATCCTCCGGAAGAATATATGTCCCATCACCCTGCTTGATGGTATGGCAGCGCGTACACCCATAGCTGGCGATGAGCTGCCGCCCCTGGTTCAGGAACGGTGTGGCAGTCTGCTTCTCCAGATGGCATTGCCCGCAGCCGGCCTCGATGTACTTCGCCGGCAACAAGGGCTGCTCCCATTGCTCGGTGGCGTTGTGAGCTTCTTGGACTGTGGTGGCGGCGCCCTGACCGCGATGGCACGTCGTGCAGCCGAATTCTGTCAGCGAGTGCGGAATGACCGGATGCTTGCGGTACGCCACCGCACTCACATCGGCGAGGCTGTTTTCCTTCAGTCCTAGATGACAGGTGGTGCAGCGGTCGGTCACCTGTTGCTCAGGGATCCAAATCTGCTGGATGCCGCCTTGAAAATGGCGTTCCAAGGTAACGGCGTCAGCGCGGCCACGGATGAGATGCAAGTATTGCTTCTGGTAATGACGCCACTGGCTGAAGTGATCTTTGGCCGGGGAGATAGCCAACAACGCGAGCAGGATCAGGCTCATCGAGCCGAACGCCCGAGCGCTATCCCCGAAGAAGAAGTGCCACAGTGACTTGAGTTTTTCTTTCATCGTCACTTAGGCCCTCCAGGGCAGGACCCAGGACCATCCCGGGCCGCGGAAGAATGTTCCGATGGCGGTCAGCACCACGAGTTCCACCAGGAACCAGGTCATGACCCAGAAAGACAGTGGCTTCCGCACCAGCCATCGTCGGAAGCCCTGGGCTGTTTGGGGGTCGGTTTGCGCCGCCAGCAACATGAATCCTGCGACGATCAGCGTAGGTACCAGCGCCACCCAAACGTCAAAGACCGCCAGGAAAATACAGAACAGCACAACGACGATTCCGAAGATCCGCAGCCGTTTCGCCTTGTCGCGCAGCCAGAGCCCTTCGGCTTCCACATTGATCTTGAAGTACGGAATGACGATCAGCGCCATCACCACCAGGCCCGGTATAAGCACACCTGCGACCACAGGTGGAAAGTAATGCAGCAACTCCTGCAGGCCGAGAAAGTACCAGGGGGCCTTGGCCGGATTCGGCGTATGCATGGGATCGGCCAGGCCTTCAAGCGGAGCGTCCCACAGGAGCGCTACGATGACCAGGGCTGCGGTCATTATTTCGACGGCGACGACCACGCGGAAGAAGACTTCGGGATAGGTCATGATCCGGTCTTCGTCCTTCACGTGTACCTGCGGCGAGCTGCGCTTGGTGATAAATGCGATCCGGCGTGGAGTCTTGCGCGCGTCGGAGTCAATCACGGCGACGAAGTCCTTGGGGTCGCTCATTTGCTGCTCACCTCCGAGGCCGATTCGCCGGGATAAATGCCGCCGTCTTTGCGGATCCGCCAGAAGTGCACCGCGATGAAGGTGACCGCGGCCACCGGCAAGATGACACAATGCAGAACGTAAAACCGCAGCAGCGCATTAGCGTTCACTGCCGTTCCACCCAGCATCAGGAAGCGGATTTTTGCGCCCATTAGCGGGACTGCCGAAGCGATGTTGCTTCCGACCGTCACCGCCCAGTAGGCCAGCTGGTCCCACGGCAGCAGGTAGCCGGTGTAGCTCAGGAGCAATGTCACCAGGAGCAGGATCACGCCGATGATCCAGTTGAACTCGCGCGGTGTGCCGTAGGCTCCGCGATAGAAAACCTTGAACATGTGGGCGAACACCAGGAAGACCATGGCATGCGCCGACCAGCGATGCAGGTTGCGCAGAAATACACCGGATGAAACCACGTACTGCAGGTCTTTCATGTCGGCGTAAGCCTGCGGGACTGAAGGATGGTAGTAGAGCATCAGCAGAATGCCGGTGATCACAAGGATGAGAAAAGTTCCGAAGGTGAGCGCGCCCAGATACCACGTCGCGCTGAATTCCAGCACGCGCTTGCGCGCTTTGATGGAGAACAGATGCAGAAACACGTTTTGCTGCACGAACAGCGAGCGGCGCAGATTGCTGTCGCCGCTGCCGCTGCGGAAGATGGACCGCCAGATTCGGTTCTCGCGCACCTGGTTGACAAGATTGTCGACGCCGTTTGCCATGCCTACACCCTCACCAGTTGCTTGATCGCGATGGCATTGGAGCGATCGACCATGAGGTTGCCATCATCGCTCAGCCACATGCGCAGCCAGGGGAGCGGCCGCGGCGCCGGCCCCTCGATCTTCACTCCGTCCTTGTTGAACTTGCTGCCGTGGCAAGGACAGGCAATGATGCCAAGATCGGGCTTGTATGCCGTCAGGCACCCGAGATGAGTGCAGATGGCTGAGAGCGCGAAGAACCCTTCTGCCGTGCGGACTACATAGATTGCCGTCTGCGGATCCATGGTTACCGAGTCAGGAGGATAGCGGTCGGGTTTCCCGGCATCGACGATCGGTGACGGTTCGTAGAGCACGTTGGGCGAGAGATACTGGTACGCGAACGCGGCCGTACCCAGGGCCGCGAGCGCTGCTGAGCCGACTCCGACTTTGACGAAGAACTGCCGCCGGCTCATTTCCTCCGGACTATCGGGAGCAGAAGTTCGTTTTGGATCATCAGCCATAAATCCTCACTCGATGATTACTTTGCCGCTGCCGCAGCGACTGGTTTGGGGCCATCAAAGCTCTGAATGGTGATGAGTCCCGTGGGTTCGGACGGCACGAGGTGGTAAGCCTCCATGGTGATGGTGTTGGCGGGGCAGCGCAGCGCGCACAAGCCGCAACGGATGCAGCGGGTCTCATCCTTGATCATCGCGGTTCCAGTGACGCTGCCCAACTCCTCCGGTTGGATACCTTCGAGTTCGAAACTGAAAAACTCAGGGTTGTTCGCAAGCGCATCAATTGCGTTGGGCTCGAACTCAATGCGATCAAGCGGCACCAACTCAAGGCAGTTCTCCGGACAGACATCGACACAGGCGCCGCAGAGCACACAGTCCGTGCCGTCCTGTTCGCTGCCTTCAAGAATTGTGTTGACGTAGCACTTAAGGCAGCGCTGCGCCTCCGACGTGGCCTCGCGCTCGGTATAGACCAGTTCCACCTCAGTCATGCCCGTGCGGCGTTCCAGCGGAAGCATGGGGATGGCCTGGCGCTGGATGTTCATGTAGTCCACGGCCATCTGCCAGCGATCGAGCACCTGAACTTCGATTTGCGGCTGGGGATGCTTCTGCCCGCGAAGGAATTCGTCGATACCCACCGCCGCGCGCTTGCCGTCGCCAACGCTGTCGATGATGAGGCGTGGACCGAAGGCACAGTCGCCGCCTGCGAAGACTCCAGGCGCGGAGGTCATCAGGCTTTCACGATTCACATTCACGAGCCCGCGCGGAGAAATCTGCACTCCATCTTCGGGCCGCAGGAACTCGAGATTGGGAGCTTGGCCGATCGAGAGGATGATGGTGTCGCACTCGAACTGGGTGTCGCTGTTGTCGTAAAACGCGGGATTGAAGCGGTGGTTCTCGTCGAACACGTACTTGGTCTTGAGGCATTCCAGGCCGACGACTTTGCCGTCGCGTCCCAGGACGCGCTTGGGTCCGAAGCCCGGATGCATGATGATGCCTTCCGTCTCTGCCTCTTCGATTTCCTCGAGCGCGGCCGGCATTTCATCGCGGTTCTCAAGGCAGACGAGGGCGACCTCGCGCGCACCCATGCGCAGGGCAGACAGCGAGATGTCCATCATTTCGTGGCCGGCGACCGCCTGCACGTTTTCCTCCGAGGGGGCAATTTCTTCCGGAGCATCGTGCTGACGCAGCACTTCACGCGCGGCGGAGCGAGCGACGTCCATGGCGACGTTGCCGCCACCGATGACTACCACTTTTTTGCCAATGGTGAATTTGTAGCCGAGGTTCACGTTCAGCAGGAACTCGATGCCGCGGTGCACGCCGTCGAGATCAACGCCCGGAATCGACAAATCGCGGCTGCGATGCGCGCCCACTGCAATGAGAACGGCGTCGAAACCCTGATGCCGTAGTTCGCCAACCGTGAAGTCGCGTCCGGCGGCGGAGTTCAACTTGAGCGTGATGTCGCCGGTTTCGAGGATTTCACGCACTTGTGCCTCGACCACGCTGCGCGGCAGGCGATACTCCGGAATGCCGAGGTACAACATTCCGCCAGCAACCGGCGAGGCTTCGAAGATGGTTACGGAATAACCCATCAACGCCAGATCGTGTGCGGCAGAGAGCCCGACTGGGCCGCCTCCAATCACTGCAACTTTGTAAGGGAGTTTCGCCGATGGCCTGGTGGTTGGGGCAACGGGGTGCCGCGACTCGGGGCCATGACGCTCAGTCAGGAAGCGCTTTAGCGCGCGAATCGAGATGGGACGATCGATTTCTCCTCGTCGGCAAGCTGTCTCGCAGGGGTGCGCGCAGACCCGCCCGCAGATACTCGCCATCGGATTGGGATCGCGAGCATACTTGTACGCTTCCTCGAACCGCCCTTCGCCGATCAGCGTGACGTAACGGCCGGCATTGGTGTGCGCGGGGCACGCCATCATGCAGGGGAAATTGGTGTTCAGCCATTCCCGGTCGACCGTCTTCTTGGTAAAGCGGCTTAACATCAGCCCTCTCTCCGACGAGGTGTTCTTTCTACTTGCATCAAGAATGAGGGCGTGCCAGCCAGAACAGGCCTTTCCTCGTGGTTACTTAGAGAGGGTGAAGTCCACTTTGCCGGTGCCGCCTGCCACATCCACAGATTTGGTCTGGGGCTTCATGCCTTCATGCCAGGCCACGACGTTGTACTTGCCATCAGGAACGTTTTCGATCTTGAAGCTCCCACTGGCGTCGGTCTCAGCAAAAAATGGAGTAGGGCTGACGACGATGTAGCCTGACATCTCCGGATGCACATTGCAGAGTAGCGGCACCACCCCGGGGTCATCGAACTTGAAGGCCTTCTTCTCGCCCTTGGGCCACGTGCCGAGATTGTGGGTAAGTTTCTTGTTGCCGCTGATGGAGGGCCAGAAGACGTTGTGTTGAACGGTGTCGCTGTTCAAGAACTCAACGGTCGTCCCTTGCTGGACGACCAAGACGTGGGGGTTGAACATCAGGCTTTTCTGGTCCATCACCGGTTTTGCCGTGGGCGCCGGGAAGGTCTTGCCTTGGATGGTGTCCACGTAGACGACGGACTTGCCCGGAGATACCGTGCCAGTAATGGTGCCGGCGAACGCAGCGGCCGTAAAAACCAGAACCGCCAGGAGGGTGAGCGAGAAACGACGTGTCATACAAGTCCCTTTCATAAGGTTTGAATTTCTTGTGCTGCGTTAGTACGCAAACTCAATTCCTAACACCAGAGTATTGGTATGGAACGAATTCACCGCCATCGGTAAACCCGTGATCGGATTCATGGCGAACTGCACCGACTGCCCCGGCCGGAACTGGTACTCAGCCACGGCCTTGATGTTGGCGTGAATCAGGAACTGCACCGCCGGCGTAATGCGATTGCGGGTCGCGCTAGACGCCCCATTGAAGGGTGAGCCGGTGAATCCCCCGGGGACCAGGGCGTTGGCATAGTCTGACTGGGAGTTGACCCCGTCGTAGCGAATCATTACGTACATCCATGGGTAGGCCAGCCATTCGGCATCGACGAAGCCTCCGCTGAAGGTCGAAGGCGAGCCGTGAACAAAACCCACAGGTGTCGTCGCTCCGCTCACAGGCAATGGGACCAAAGCCCCGGTCGAGTCCACGGGCAGCAGGTTGTAGTCATGGCCGTACATGTACAGACCATTGAATTGCAGGCAGCAGCGGTAGTTGTAGGTGAAATTGCCACCTACCCGGTAGAACGGCTGGCGCGCGGTGAGCACGAGGGGCGTTCCGTCCAGGGCCGCTCCACTCAGGCGTTGTACCGAGCGTCCGTAAAAGTAATAGGTGCCGAAGTTCAGATAGGTGTGGTCGCGTGGACCGCTCGGCCCCGCGGCTTGGATAGAGTTGCGACTCTGCTTGTCTTTTTCCAGGTTAAAGCGGTAATTGAAGCTGGCGTAAATGTCCTTGAAGTTGGCATCCGACGCCACGCCCAGCCCTCCGTTGTTGCTGCCCGTGGCCTGCGGTACGTATGGGCTGCCAGGGTTCGCATCCTGTCCTAAACCGCTGGTATTTTGGTTAATGAAAGCAATGGAATAGTTGTAGCCGCCCGTGTGCAAGCCGCCGCTGAACTCGATGCCTTGCCCGGATCCGGCAAAGGTAAATGCGTTGTTTACAAACTGCTGGTTGAAGGCGGGATTCACCACGCCGACGTTGGCCTGACTGTAAATATCGTAGGGACTCACCCAGATCGACTTGGACTGGGTGAACGGGATGTCCAACTCCACCTGGCCCACGCGCAGGTTCAGGGCATGCTCCGGCAACTTCATCAGCCGGCCGACATTGACGAATTTCAAATAAGCCTCGCCCAAGCCGCCGTTGGCATTCGCCCCGCTCACGCTGATGTCGTCATCCACCCAGAAGGCAATGTCGCTGCCGAAGTTGCCCGCCGTGAAGATGCTGAACAGCCCGGTCTGAAAGTCAGCGAGCGGAACAAAGGTCGGGAGGACCCCCGGCGTGGTCGGGACGCTCCCCGGCGGCGCCAGCGCGTTGAAGTTGTTGCGGCTGCCACCAGTGAACTGCAGGTAATTGTTATAGCGCAGCCCGATCGGAGAGATTCCCGGAATGGTGCCTGGCCAGATCGCCTTCGGCCATAGCTCTGCATTCGCCGGCGCCCCCAGCATGACGGGGGGAATCTTGAGCATCTGCTCATCGTCCTTGGGAAACTTGAAACCCGCGTCCTTGAAGGCCTTACCGAAGTCGTTGAGTTTAGGAAAGTCAATGTGGCAGGTGCTGCAACTGGTGCCGTATTGTCGGGAGAAGGCCGGGATGCCGAAGCTAGGGCACGCCGTAATGACTATTAGAATCAATAATATAGATTGAAGAAAACAGTTACCCCGAAAGAACGGTTTCATGTGTATATTGACCCCTTCCGTGGACTTCCCAAGCCTGGCCAAGTGAAGAGCTCCGTCGCCCACAAGTGATTTGTTCTATTGGGACGAGAGTATTTCGTTTTCCGTTAACACAGGGCAGTGACGGCGGTCACAACTGCTAGTGATAGTTGACCCAGGCAGGGTTCTCGGATGGGGCGGAATTGAATGAGTCGGCGACAACTGCCACATGCGATCGAAGGGGATCCGACAGCTCTGGGCGAGTTGTCAGCCCTCCCGTATGCGACCGTGTTCCTCTCTCAGTTGGCGAAAAATCGCCCTCTCGCTCGCTACCAAGGATAATGAGGGCGAAGACCAAAACACTCCAAAGCGAGTCTTCGCCCTCTCAAGTTCCTACAGCGTGTTTCAAAAATCGGAGCGTGGCGCGCCCGGCCTAAAGGCCCCTTTGGGAAGCCGCATTCTTCGCGGGCCTAAGGGCCCGCGCTTCCACCGAAGACCTGAGCGGAATTTTTTCGCAACAAGCTCCACTTGTTGATGTCATGTTTCTCTTCGAGACGTTTGATCAACGTCTGCACGCCTCGTTTCTGCGCGTCGGGTGCGCTGGCGAGGCAGAGTTTCATCTGCTTGAGCGCCTTGTCGTGGGACTGCGATTCCGCTAAAGCACGATGGTATCAAGACGGCAGTTTCGAGTTTCGAGCTACCGCAGATTCCAACTTCAAGTGAGATGGTTGAGCCAGCCTAGTCACGCGAGTATTCTTGGAGTTATCCCCATTGTTGTTGAGGGGTGAAATCTCTGCTCGGAGGACATCGTATTGATAACCGGTATCCGTCGGCGGACATCGGTCTCGCTGCTGCTGTTGATTCTGGCCGGTGGCACACAGCTCTGCTGGGCCCACGCCATCCTGATGGACTCGTCGCCGAAGCTCAATTCCGCGGTCAAGGGGCCTGATTTCGATATCAACCTGCGATTTAATGTGCGCATTGACGGCGGGCGCTCGCGCGTCCGACTGGTTGCGCCGGACGGAACGACTTCGACGCTGACGCTCGCTGAACAAGCGACTCCCGACACCTTGCAGACACACGCTGCCGGATTGAAGCCGGGAGCATACAAGCTGCAATGGCAGGTGCTCGCCTCCGACGGACATATGAGCAAAGGCGAGATTCCCTTCACGGTGAACTAGAACCCAATGATGCTCAAGCTGGTTGACCTGTTCACATTCCTGTCGGTGGTGCTGCGCGCCGGTACGTTGGTGTTTCAGTCGGTGCTTCTAGGCGGAGTCATGTTCGTGTTGTGGGTGGCGCAAGCTTCGCCCGAGGCGTCGCAGGAGAGCATCGGCCGAATTCAGGCCTCGTCGTGGAAACTGTTGCGGATCAGCGCGGTTGGCCTGGCGGTGATGCAGCTGCTGTACCTCTATGTGAACTCGGCGGTGCTGATGGCGACGGCCGAGATTGGCTTCGACGGCGTTGTCGGCGCGAATTTCTTCATCTCGGGCAGCATTGTGCTGGTTGCAGCGTTGCTAACTGCGATCGTCGCCAGCGGCAACAAGAACGTCGCCAGGTGGGCGCTGCCGGTGCTGGCGCTGGTCGTCATGGGTGCGTCGGTGATGACCAATCACGCAGCATCGCGCCTCGATGGCAGGCCGCTGCTGATAGTGCTGTCGTGCATTCATGAGCTGGCGACTGGCTTCTGGATTGGCGGACTGCCATTCCTGATATTAGGGCTGTATCGCGCAAAAGACCTCACTACGCAGTGGTACGTGACCGAGCGCTTCTCGCGAATGGCGCTGGTCAGCGTTGGCGCGCTGGCGATCAGCGGAATCGCGATGAGCAAGTTGTATATCGGATCGTGGGGCGCAGTGCTGGGAACGGCCTATGGTGTTATGGTCGTTGCCAAGGCGACGATGCTGGGCTCGCTGCTGCTGCTAGGTGGAGTGAACTTCCTCCTGCTGCGCAACACATCGAAGGAGAATGCGCTGCCGCGGTTGCGCCGGCTGATCGAAGCTGAGGTGGGAATCGGCATCACGGTGATTCTGACGGCGGCATCATTGACGTCGCAGCCTCCGGCGGTGGACCGGGTCAGCGACACGGTGACCTTGCAGCAGATCTATCAGCGTCTCAGTCCCAGGTTGCCAAGACTGACGTACGAGTATGTCGCCGAAGCGGCCACACCGAAACCCAGCGCGGAAGCCACTGGCAGCGCTGCTGCCCCGCAGAAACCGCTGGGCGTTAACGTGGACGGAGTTCCGCTCACCCCTCGCCTCATCAACAACTCGATTGAATCCGAATCGAACCATCACTGGATGGGACTGGTTGTGCTGTCGATGGGATTGCTGGCGCTGTTAGCGCGGACCGGCAAGGCTCCGTGGGCGGAATATTGGCCGCTGTTGCTGATTGGCATCGCCATCTTCATCTTTGTGCAAGCCGACACCGAATGCTGGCCAGTGGGATGGAAGAGCTTCGGCGCGTGCTGGGCAGATCCTGAAGTTTTTCAGCACCGGGTGGCGGCGCTGGTTTGCGTCGGATTCGCCATCTTTGAGCTTCGGGTACGCCAGCGAAAGCGTGACGGCGGCGGCATGGCCCTGGTGTTTCCGCTGATGTGCGCTGCCGGAGGAGCGGTCCTGCTGACGCACCAGCACGCCATCAGCAATGTTAAGGAAAACCTGCTGGTGGAGCTGAGCCACGTCCCTATGGGCGTCATCGCGGTGTTCGCCGGATGGGCGCGGTGGCTGGAGCTGCGGTTGCCGGAGAAAAACCGGGCGATCCCGTCGTGGATCTGGCCGGCGTGCTTTGTGCTGATCGGGGCGGGGCTGCTGAATTACCGGGAAATGTGAGGGGAAGGCGAGAGTGTTCTGGAGCCGACGATCGGTATACGCAACGTATATGCTTTTTATGGCGTGACAGGACTGACCGGTGTCGGACCTCCGCCTCCGCATTCGAGAATACAGACGATGGCAGCACCGGCAGCGGCCGACGCGAAGATCAGAATGATCAGTCCTCTCTTGCGATGGTCCTCGTCACCGCTGGTCGTGGCCGCCGGCTTCGGACCCTGATCCTGATCCTGACCGCTGGCAGTGGCCGCCGGCTTCGGATTCTGACCCGGTCCCTGACCGCTGGCAGAGGCCGCTGGCTTCGGCCCCTGATCCTGCGGATCGAGAATCACCTTCGCGGTATATCCCGGCTCCAGCGTGGCCGTCTCAATGCCGTCCGTCAATGTCAATGTGCCTTCGCGGCTCCCTACGAGTATGGTCTTGCCGTCGCTGCTGACGTCGAACAGAGCTGAATTACCTTTCGGAATCACTGATAGCGAACCGGCATGGGCCGACATTCCGTTGGACGTCCTGGCGGTTGCTTTGCCCTTCAGGATAGTGAACCCGTCACTCTGGTACCAGACCGAAGAATTCGAGTCCACAACCAGAGAAAAGCCACTACGATTAATGGTTACCACCGATGCACCCGCTGTATCGATACGGTCCCCCGCAAATACGCTCATGGACTTTGCCGCAGGCATGCCGTTCAGCGTTACAGCGCCGGTGGCATAAAGCACAGCGCTGGGCCGTTCTGCCATCAGCAAGCTGCAGGGACAGACCACCACCAGCAGCACGGCAACTAGTTTTCGTAACGCTTGTTCTAACATGGTGGCCTCCGCAATAGGATACCAAGCTGTGTGATGCAGGTCCGCGCTTGGCCGATGCCCAGGTATAACGTAATTCGCCGGCGTTTGTGCGCCATATGCCGGGACGGCAAAGTCTGGCCTTAGTGGCAAAAACATAACGACCTCTCAGGCCGTGGCCGCTCGCAAAAACTTTTCAGAGCTGATCGGCATTTCCATCATCACCTTTCGGGCGCGTTCATCATTTCGGGTTAAGGCCGCGGCCAAGAGCGTCGTGAGCTGCTCGTGGAAGTCAGCCGGCGGCGGTGAGGAGTCGACCCGCAACACGCTGGGGAAGCTTGTCAGATTCACCGTGGCGGAATCGCTCCACAATTGTTCGTGCAGCTTCTCTCCTGGACGCGTGCCGACAAAGCGAATTTCAATGTCCTGCCCCGGACGGAGTCCCGACATTTCGATCAGGCGCCTCGCCAGCGTCGTGATCTTCACTGGATCGCCCATGTCGAGAATGTAGATCTCCCCGTTCGAAGCTAGGGTGGTGGCCTGCAATACAAGCTGCACCGCCGATGGGATGGTCATGAAGTAGCGCGTCATCTGTTCATGGGTGACCGTCACCGGGCCACCAGCGGCGATCTGCCGGAGAAAGATCGGTGCCACGCTTCCGCTGCTGCCCATCACGTTTCCGAACCGCACGCACGCGCACCGGGTTACGCTTCCCCGCTCTGACTGCCCTCGTGCCAAGTGTTGCACCGCCAGCTCAGCCATTTTCTTGGTTGCGCCCATGATGCTGCTCGGATTCACTGCCTTGTCAGTCGAGATCATTAAGAAGCGTTCGGCGCCGCAATCGATGGCCGCTTCGGCGATCGTGTGGGTACCAAGGACATTGTTCAGAACTGCTTCGCTACAGTTATGCTCCATCATCGGCACGTGCTTGTAAGCGGCGGCGTGCAGCACGATGTCGGGTTTGTAACTGTTGAAAACAGCGGTTATGCGATCCCGGTCGCGAATATCTGCCACGATGGGGACGGGTTGCGGTTGCCCTCGTACACTCGAGCCGAGTTCGCTGTGCATCTGGAAAATGGAATTCTCGTCCTGATCGAGCAACACAAGCCGGTCGACGGGAAGACGCGCGACCTGCCGGCTCAACTCCGAGCCGATCGATCCGCCGGCACCGGTGATAAGTACAAAGCGTCCGCGAAAGGCTTCCACCACGGCAGGATCGGGCCGGGTAGTGACGGGCACGGCATTTTTTATCGCCAGTTCGGGCTTGGGATTTCTCGCTATGCGCACGTCGCCATTGATAATGTGAGCCGCCGGCGGCAGCAGCCGGGCCTCGATGCCAAACTCCACGGCCGTGGCAATCGCATTGCCGATCGTCTCAACGTCAGCATCGGCGATCAGGACAAGATCGATCCCTTGGGAAGCAAGGTGCCTTGGCAAGCTCTCCAGTCCATCGGAGACGGTAAACCCGGCAAGCCTCGCCCCGTGCAGCTTCTTATCTGGCGACAACAGACATACCACGTGAATTTCGGGGTGAAATGAGATCTGCCGCAAGGCAGATGCCAGCCCTTCACTTGTTCCTATCAGCAGCGTTCTCTTGAACGTGGAGCCACCGAGCGAAGCTTCGAACAGGTACCGCCGCAGGCTTCGTACTCCGACCGCCAAGATCACGTACACTCCGTAATCAACCACTATCACTGTCAGCGGCAGCACTGCGACGGGATGGTATTGCAGCCAGCCGATGCGAAGCAGCAGCATGATGACGGTCGGCGGGATCGCGGCCAGGCACAGCGTCATAGCGTCGCCGAGATTGAAATATCGCCAGATGGCTCGATATGCGCCTAGAATCCACAAACACGCCGGCCGCACCAGCAAGAGGGCGACTGCGGATACACGCACTGCCGCCTGGTAATTCGCCGGCACGTCAAAGTCAAAACGGAGTTGCCAGGCTAGCCAGATCGCCACCATCGAGAACGATCCGTCTATCGCAATCAAGCCCCACCGGTTGAATATCCAACGGGGCAGTCGGTCAAGTGCACGCCCGGCATGACCACAAAGCTCCCGCAAGGTAGGTTGCCACATGTGAGACGACATGTTCAGCCGTAACCCGGTCTTTCAGTTTGACGTGTGGCAGACAATTGGCGCGATCGACCCCGTTTCCGGGGATGACGCATGCGGCGTGGGATAGATTCTATGCAGATCGACGGCGTTGGCGCAAGCGAACGGAGAATAAAATTGCTTTAAAATGCGCGTTAGATTCGCCCCGGTTCCCGCAAAACGTTACTGTTCGGGGTTCGCGCTGCCAAGTTGCGACAGCCGCACATCATCGACCCAGAATTGGCCCCGTATTCGCGTGTTGCCCGGTTTGCGTGAAAACCGAACCAGCACGAGCATCACGTCGCGAGCAGCAGTAAACGTGGTTTCCACGCGATGCCAACTGGTGGTACCGAGAATCTCCTCCGAGTGACCATACTCAATGTTCTTGTAGCCGTCATAAATCGCCAGACGCGGTCCGTCGGCACTCTCCAGTTCCTCGCTTCTCACCCACGCCGAAGCCACGTAGGAAGCGCCGGGGGTCACTGGTACGTACTGCCAAATCCCGGCGTCGTCACCGCTGCCGGAATAGGTGATCAGCAGAGATTCGCTACCGCGGTGGGTCTGGGTCGAGTCCAGCATCACCGCGACTCCCGGCAGCGCTGCATAGTGCCAATCGAAGCCTGCATTCAGGATGTCAAGGTCAAAGCTAGTGTTTACTACCAGATTGTCAGGGGTGATGTACTGCTTAAGCTGCTGGACCTGTCTGCAGCCTGCTGCCAAACCTTCCGTGCGCCCGCCACGTCTCGCTCAGCGAGCAATGCATCTACATAAAACAGCGCGGTGCGCGGATCGAATTCCCGATTCAATTGCAGCATCGAAGACCAGACTTGATCGGCAGCGGCCCATTGCTGTCTTGCGACCAACAGCTTGACAAACTTCAGATAGACCGCGGGATCGGGAGGCAATCGCCGCCGGATGCGATCAACGTCTTGCAACGCACGCCAACTCGTATCGAGAGCCACCTCGGCCATATTGGGATCGTTGCGCACCACTACAGCGAGCTGGTCGAGAGCCTCGTCGGTCCTGCCTTGTACCAAGAACAAATTGGCTGCATCCCAGGCGACCTCAGGGGTGGTGGGGTCAACAGCGATCGCGTTACAGATCGCTCTGGTCTGTTGGTTATCGTTGCCGAGGCTATTCTCGGCTTGCGCAAGGTGCAGCCAGTATGACGACGCGTAAGGGTTAAGCTTGACCGCTTGCTGGAACTGGGCTGCTGCAGCCTGCGGATCCTGGGCGTTCCACATGAAGTATCGGCCGAGCAGGTCGTAATTGCTCGCCTCGCGCGGCTGCAGTTGGATTGCACGCTCGAGCGATACCTGGTCGCGCTTCGCGGATAGCCGGTGCGCCCGGTACACTCGAACCACACACCAGACATAGAAGCCGGCCAGCAGGCATATCAGGAGCAAGCCAGCGCGAAACGCACGCCGCGATATCTGGTGCTGCGTGGTCGCAAGGTCAACTCCCGCAGCACTAGAGGTCGCCTGAACTCGCGGATCTCGGTACGTCCTGGCCATCGTCTTCTTCAGCTTGCGCACGGCCACTGCCTTTGCGCTTGGAATCCGTGTAATACAGGCTGTAGCGTGATCCGGAGTAGTAGTCGCCCAGCGAGGCCAAGTCGACAGCGTTCAGCACCACGCCCAGCAGGTTGCAGTTCACGTGGAGCAACAGGTCACGCGCCCGGAGCAGCGCGCCCGTTGTTGTCTGGCTGGCGCGAACCACCAGCAGCACCGCATCAGCCTGCACCGACAGCAACACGGCATCCGTTACGGATAGCGAGGGAGGCGAGTCAATGATGACGTGGTCGTACTCATCACGCCATTTTGACAACAGCTCCTGCAGGAGAGCAGAGCTCAACAACTCCGAAGGTTGGGGTGGTAGCGCGCCGGCGGGAATAACGAAAAGATTCCGCTGTCGGGTGCTAAAGGTAGCGGTCTCTGCGTCGGCTCCTCCACTCAGGACGTTAGACAATCCAAGCTGCTGGCGAAGTCCGAATGACAGATGGACGCTAGGACGCCGCAGGTCAGCGTCAACGAGTAGAACTTTCTTTCCCTGCTGCGCAAGTACGATGGCGGTGTTAATGCTGGTCATCGTCTTGCCATCCTGAGGCATAGGACTGGTCACGACGATGGAGTGCGGCGGCCCGCCGGCGCTAGACAACAGAATCGATGTGCGCAGCGCGCGATAAGCCTCTGCAATTTCCGATTGCGGCTCGAGGCAGGTTACGAGAGAGACCGCAGATGCCTGCTCGGGAAGGCTCCCTTTGAGAAGCCCAGTCACCCTGCGCGGAGCCTGTCTCTGCAACTCGCCTTTCACGGGAATCATTGCCAACATGGGAAGAGCGGATAAAGCCTCAACTTGTTCCGGCGTGCGAACCGTGGTGTCCATCGACTCCAGCGCAAACGCGATGGCAATTCCGCCGATCAAGCCCAGCAGCAGCGCATATTCCAGATTGCGCGGGATGTTGGGGCGGGCCGGAACCATCGGCACACGCGCTTTGTCGACGATGCGAATGTTACTCGAATTTAACGCAGCGGCAAGGCTGGCTTCCTTCAGCTTCTCAAGCAGCCCGTCGTACAGCTGCCGATTGGAATCAGCTTCTTCCTTCAGGAGCTTGTACTGAATGGCGCTGACGTTCAGCTGGTTGGCAACGTTCGTTTGGGCATCGAGGGCACCCTGAAGCATCTGTTCGCGCTTCAGCGCGGCATCGTAATCGTTCTGCACCCGGCGAATGCCATTCTGCAATTCCTTGTTGTAGGCGTCTTTAATCAATGTTAGCCGGCTGCGAACTTCCTGCACCTTGGGATAGGAGCTGCCAAACTGGTTCGACAACTGCGCGTCCTGCGCCTCGAGTTCCGTCTGCTGCTGACGGAGGCCGGAGAGCAATGGGTCCTGCAGGACGACGCCTACTGTTTCCGCGTTGGTGCCCTTGGCGATTTCGTACAGAGACTGCTTCTGAATACGTTCCGCCTGCGCCATCGTCAATTCCTTGCTCAACTCATTGAGCTTTTCGACGGTGAGGTTCTGTTTGTCGTCGGCGCCGATGATGCCGTTTTCCTTCTGGTACTCGACCAATTTCGCCTGCGACGTTTCGACCTTGATCTGCAGATCAGTCAATTGCTTCGAGAGCCAATCGGCTGCCAGTATCGTGCTGTCGTAACGTGCCTTGATGTTTTGCTCGATAAAGGTCTCGGCTGTCGCATTGGCGATTTCGGCCGCCAACGCTGGATAGGGACTGGAATATCTGATCTCGACAATGGCCGTATTCGGAACCTGCTGCACGCGCAGATTGCCCTGAAAGCTTTGCAACAACTGTTCTTCTCTGCCGAGATTCTGCCGAGGCAATTTCGACACGGCGCCAGGCTTCGCCCCAGACGTGGAAGGGCCCGCGAACTCCGGGCGGCTGTCCAAGCCCAGATTGCGGATCACGAGCAAGGCCAGACTGTTCGACTGTAAGATTTTCACTTGGGTGTCGATGCTTAGCTGGGCACCGCTGTCGTCTGCAGTTTGCGACTTCGAGACGTTGAGGAAGTTCGACGTCTGCGCGAAGATCGAGACGCGCGCCATGGCTTCGTAGATCGGGGTAATCCGCAACGAGGCAAGACCCGCGATGGTCACGACCACCAGCGCGGTGACGAGTATCGTCCACTTGCGCTTTACCAGAATTCGCCAGTAATCGCTGATCGTCGGCTCGTGGCGGGGAGTTGCGTAAAGCTCCTGGAGTCTGTCCAGGCCATTCTGGTTCCGGGGCGTAGGATTCTGAGGGCCGCCGAGCAATTGCCTACTTACGTTCATCGTACCTTACCTTGAGACTCGGCGCAGCGGACAGAGAAAGTTTTCCAATTATACCCTTGAAGTCATGGCGATATATTTCAACACAATGACAATCACCTGCGGTCAGAGAAAAATCTCACTGAAGCGTCGCCCGGTTCTTGGCCATGTGATCATCAGAAACTTCCGGTGGCGAGTGCGGCGAGCGCAAAAAAAAGAGCCGCATTGGCGGGAATCTGCAGATTGAAGTCAGACAAGCTGTGAACCAGTATGCCCGAGACTCCGATTATCCCAGCTAGAGTCGCTCCAGAGCGAATGTCTGTCCGCCAGTGCTCTATTCGGCGCAAGCCGTTACGGAAGAAGAGCGCGATGAACCAGCACCCGATGGCGAAGCCGACGAGCCCCGTTTCGACCGCCATCTGGACGTAGTCATTATGCGCTTCGTTTACAAAATAGTTTGTGTAGAAGCTGCGAAAAGAGGGATAGACCTCGGGAAACGTCCCTAATCCCCACCCTAGTACGGGGCGCGACCTGAGCACTTTCAGGCTATCTTTCACGATTGCGAGGCGATCCCCTGCTCCGGCTTGCCCCAGAGGGTCGTGAAGTAGCGCAATCCTCTCGCTGATGCCTCCCGAACTTAACATAACCAACCACACAGCGAACAACACGGCCACCAGCAGCATTAGCAGGACTTGGCGTCTTGAGCGCTCGCGCAGACCGACGATGATGGCAAGAAGGACCATCTGCGCCGCGAAGGCGACCATGCCGCCCAGGGATCGCGACAGGAAAATCGTGCTCGCCATCAACAGCGCAACGAAGGCGAACAGCACCCGCAGGGACCTTGGCCAGCGATTCATCATCGCGAAGACCAGCGGAATCGGTACCAGCATTTCCATCAGCCCGGCATAATGCGAATGATTGACGTAGGGACCGTACACCATGCCGCCATACCGGTTAGGCACCACCCAGTATAGGTATCCGTTCCAAGTGAATTGCTGGACCATAGCAAAGAGGGCGACGAGGAACCCGAATCCGATGAAGAACAGTGCGAAGGTCGTGATCCAGACCGTGCGTCGCAAGCACTGCGCCGCTATGAAAAAGATCATTCCGTAGGCCGCCCATAACAACCCGCTCTGCCAAGTGACATACCAGTAGGCGGTGTGGCCGGTCAGCAATTGCACACAAACCAGCGCCGCGAATAGCCCGATGGGGAGAAACAGCGCGTTGCGATGGACCTCAAGCCTCCCGCAGGCCAGCTCGCGCACAACCCACAAAACCACGCACACTACGGCACCGACTTCGACCGTACAAATGGCCCACTCCTGAACCGCGCCAAACGCCAGAGGACCAAACGCCAGAAGCAGGCAGAGCGCGGCCACCAGCAATCCGTCGAGCACGCGCACGACGTGGCTCCCGGTCTCGAATCCTTCCCGGTAATCGGCAGCAATCAGATAAGGTCTGGCGGTCGGGGAGGACACTCAACGACTCCGATGCGGCTGGCTGGCCGATCACTCGGCCCAATTGGTGCATTAGTCTAAACCAGAGCGCTGGCGTAGCGCGAACCCACCGCTTCACAGGGCTGCATTGCGATAGTTGAGGCACCGCTATATGCTGCGAGCTGGTATTTATTGTGGCATCCGCCAATGGCAGATTCCGAGTTGCATTGTTCCACCCCTGTCTCATAGCGGGCGGGATACAGCGAGTGTTCGTCAATCTGGCGCGTGGCTTCGTGGAACGCGGACTGGCCGTGGATTTGGTCCAGGCAACACCAGACGACGAGTTTCGCCATGCTGTACCCGAAGGCGTGCGTCTCATCGATTTGAACGCTAGACGCGCGCTTTCGAGCCTGTTTCCACTCGTCGGATACTTCCGGCAGGAGCGTCCGCAGGTTGTGATCTCAGGTGCGATTCAAACGAACATAGTCGCGGTATGGGCCAAACGCCTGGCAGGCATTCCAGTGAAGATCGTTTTGACCGAACACAACGTCATCTCGGCCATCGCGGCCGACGCCCCGATGCTGCGTACGCGCATTACGCCGTTCGTGGTGCGCCGGTTCTATCCCTGGGCAGACGAGATGGTGGCCGTCTCACAGGGGACGGCGCAGGACCTTTCACGCACTATCGCAGAACGCAATCGCAGGATTCACGTTATCTACAATCCGGTCCTTGGGCCGGAATTCTGGCGACGCGCAGCTGAACCACTCAGCGATTCCAGAATAGTGTCTGACACCAGACCTATGGTGCTCGCCGTGGGACGCCTGCACTACCACAAGGACTATCCTACTTTGCTTCGCGCCTTCGCAATTCTGTGTCGCAATATTGACGCACGTCTCGTATTCCTGGGAGATGGCGAGGAGCATAAGGCGCTAGAGGTTCTAACGCAAGAATTGGGACTCCAAACATCGGTGAGTTTCCTGGGAAACGTTGCGAATCCACTTCCCTACATGAAGCGGGCGAAGGTGCTCGCACTATCGTCGGTCGTTGAGGCTTTGCCAACCGTTCTGATTGAAGCGCTCGCTATGAACCTGCCGATTGTTGCTACCGATTGCCCAACCGGACCGCGAGAGATTCTTTGCGATGGTGCTTATGGCGTACTTGTGCCGGTGGGAGACAGCGAACGGGTGGCCGAGTCTATTCTCGAGGTGTTGCGCGCTCCAAGCGCCCGGGTGATTCCGGAGCAAGTGCTAGAGCGATTCCAGCAGGAGAAGGTCATCGAGCAGTACCTGGCGGTTATAGGAGTGGATGCGGCACGGCACGGGCGGCACGCCGCGGCTGAAGCGATGCTCCGACGGTAACAGTTTAGAAAGCGCCGCGCTTGAATCACTTTCTGCTCCCAACAAGCCGTGGGAGAATCTAGAGGGTTTCTCGTTCAATGATCCGACCGTCAACCATGAGGGTCATCTCGTCGGCTTAGTCTAGGGCGCCCCCGTAAAGCGATGGACAAACATCAGCGCAGTTGAGCCGCGGGCTGAGGGAACCGGTAAGCGAATCGGCTTCTGCCCAAGGATCAGTGCGCCAGTGCTCGGACAGAATGAGAATTGCTACAGGTAGCCCAGCGCAGGAGTGGTGTAGAACGGTGTTAATATGCGTCATGCTCAGGGCCTTCACCGCTCTAAGAAAGCAGCGCGATGACCGGGTGGACAGCAACCTTCGCGCCGATCACCTCGATGACGCGATGCCGGAGCTTCGGTAGCATATGACCAAAATGAGGAATGGTCATTTCGCGTGGTGCCCACCCATTCTGCGAGCGCGGTTACAACGCATCGAAGCATCTCCATTGGCTTACCGGCTCGCGCGCGGTACGTTCTGGACTATGTCCGGTGCGGTGATCGCTCGCTTTTCCGGGTTGGCGGCGTCTATTCTCGTCGCACGAATTCTTGGCCGCGAAGGATTTGGCCGCCTTGGGATCATTCAGAGCACTGTAGGAATTTTCCAGGTTTTCGCAGGATTCGGCCTTGGCTTGACGGCCACGAAATATGTCTCCGAATTCCGGACAAGGAATCCTCAACGGGCAGGCCGCATCATAGGCTTCTCTCACCTTGTCGCGGTCTTGGCGGGCGGCACAACGTCGGTACTACTTTTTCTTGCGTCAGGTTGGCTGGCTCGACGAAGCTTGGCAGCACCGGACTTGGCGCCGATTCTGCGCATGGCGGCACCGATGTTGTTGCTGTCCAGCATTAATGGCTCACAAGTAGGTGCTCTATCGGGTTTCGAGGCATTCAAAGACATCGCGCGCGTGAATTTGATTGCAGGCATCGCTACGTTTCCATTGATGGTTGTTGGTACGCTTGCTGCCGGCTTGACGGGCGCGACCTTGTCGCTAGTTGCCGCAAGTCTGATCAATTGCGTTCTGAGTTCCTATTTCTTGCGTATCCGGACGCATCAGTATCTTGTGCCCGTCGAGTATTCTGGACCACACGACTGGGGCCTGCTATGGCGATTCACGATCCCAGCGGTGATTTCAGGAATAATGGTTCCGCCGGTTTTGTGGATGTGTAACGCGTTGCTGGTGAATACTCCCGGCGGATATGCGGCGATGGGACTGTTTAGCGCCGGCAGTCAATGGCAGGCTGTGCTGATGTTCGTTCCCAGCCTGATGATGCAAGCTGTGCTGCCAATAATGTCCGCTGCGCACGTGGACGGAAATACAACAGCCGATTTTCAGCGGACACTGGGGATGGCGCAAAGCGCAATGGTCACGATGGCGTTTCCTTTAGCCACAATCCTAATGTTCGGCTCAGGGCTCATTATGGGCTTCTATGGGCGAGGCTTTCAGAACGGTGATTCAGTACTAATCGGCGTTGTTGCCAGTGGTCTCATCCAGTGCATAGGCGCCGCTACCGGTCCTGCTATACAAGCTAGCGGAATGATGTGGACTGCCCTCTTGATTAATGGCACTTGGGGGATTACGTATCTTTTCTTCGTATACCTGACGGTTGCGCGCCTCGGAGCCAACTCACTGGCGTTCGGTGCGGCCTTATCGTACTTGATTCTAACGCTCTGGGGATTCTTGTACCTGAAGCAGAAACTTCCCCTTCCCCGTGGAATGCTGAAGCGCGTTTTCTTGTCTGTTGGTTTTGTAGCGATGCTCACCACTGTCGCGCTTATCTGTCCTGCGCGACTCCGTTTACTGCTGGTCGTGCCCGCTACAGTGCTGGCCACGATCGTGACCCTTACGGCGCTGGCTGATAAGGATCTTATCCGTGCATTGATCACACCCTTGCCAGCGGAAGGCACAACCCAGATCCCGTCTATAGGAGTTTCCTCATAGTGGCGCGTTGCCCCGTTTGTGAAGGAAAAGCCATCCCCAGTGGGCGCGAACTCGGCGGGTTCAAATTGTATGCCTGCCTGAGCTGTGAGCTTCGATTTGCGCCGGAAGCTTTCGATGTTGCGGTCAACTACACCGATGTTTATGAAACTCCGGAGTATATTGAAAGCCAAGTCGAGGCGGTCGCGAATTGCGCCGATCCGCGCACATTCGCCGACATGGCTTCCTATCGACCCTTTTTCCAGTGCGCGCGCCAGCCTGTTGGTGCGACATTGATCGATCTGGGTTGTGGCGTTGGCCGGTTCTGTCAGGCTGCATCTGCATACGGGTGGAATGTTGGTGGAATCGACATTTCAGAACGTGCCATCAGTATTGGAAGGCGCTACGCAAAATTTTCAATGCGAAACATGAGCATTGAAGAGCTCCTTGCAAGAGATGAACGGTACGATGTGGCAACCGCCTTCGAAGTTCTGGAGCACCTGTCTAACCCGGGCAAGTTCCTTGTCCAAATGCGAACGCTTCTCAAACCTGACGGACAGATTTTCTGTACTGTGCCGAACTGGAATTGCAGCGAAGTGCAAAACGCCATCCAACGGGACTGGCTTCCCCCGATTCATTTGCTATTTTTTACCAAATCTTCGCTGGCGGAGGCCGCCAGACGCGCAGATCTTCGCAATATCGTCGTGGGCGAGATCTGGTGCGACTCCTTTCCCGCGAAGTGGAGTCGACGAGCGAGGTGGATAGTCCGCCGAATCCTGCGGGGACCAAGATCGCCGCTGGGTTTGTGGCTTCACGCTTCAGGGTAATCGAGTGAAAATAGCATTTGTAGTTCCGTGGGTGGACGTGGGCGGCGTGGAAACCACAATCCTCCGCTTGGGGTGCGCACTCAGGCAGCGCGGGCATTCTGTCGATGTCGTCTCTGCCGGCATCCATGGAAAATGGTGGGACCGGGTCGCCGAGAATGGGTTGGGGAACTGGTGCCTTCCGGAGACGGATTCGTTGTGTCTGGTTTCTCACGCGGCGAAGGTGTGCAGGTTCTTGCGTTTACGCCAATATGACGTCGTCCTGCTGAATCACTGCCTGTATGTGGCGCCGGCCCTTTCCATGTTGCCCGATTCGATGACGGTTATTCCCATTGTGCATAACGACGATGATCAAGTTTACAAAGTCGCTTGCGCCAATTGGAAATCCTGGAATATTGCTGTCGGGGTCAGTCCTCGCATTACCGCGGTAATGCGCCGCCGCGTGCCGGAACGCGAAACCAAGACCATCTGCAACGGCGTGGAGCTTCCGTCTCCGCAATCGTGGTCCAACCGTCACCCCTTGACAAACGAGTTAAAGATTCTTTTCGTCGGTCGTTTCATCCACAACCAGAAAGGAGTGTTCTTCCTTCCGCAGATACTTGCCGGATTACAGGCGCAGGGAGTCGCGGCAAAACTCACGTTAATTGGCGAGGGACCGGACCGGCAAAAAGTTATGCATCGGTTGACTGAACTTTGCCAGCCGGACAGCTTTGAGTGGCTCTCGACGCAACCAAGCGATGAGGTGTACCGTTGCATGCTCACCCATCACGTCTTGCTGATGCCGTCTCTTTACGAAGGATTGGGAATTGTGGCGTTGGAGGCTCAGGCGTGCGGATGCGTCCCTATAGCGTCGCTGTTGAGCGATATCACGGACGTGATTATCGCGGATTCAAGAACTGGGTTTCTGTGCCCGGTTGGGAATGTTTATAGCTTTGTCGCCGCTGCGGTTCGACTGGCGCGCAACCACGAACTTTGGAAGCAGATGAGTATGACCGCTCACGACCACGTTGCAAGGTTGTTCACGACGGACATTATGGCTTCGCAATATCTGGAATTGTTTGCACGGGCCCAACATGGCGTTTTTGCCAGCAGCACGCCGCGTTCCCGTCAGCCGCGAATCGATCTTTCAGTATTCGGGGTGAGAGGTTTGCTGCCCTACCCGGTGCGTCAAGCCGCCCGATTCGCCCGAGAAGCCTGCCGAACGCATCTCCGCATCAAAAGAGAGGTTTAGATGGCCACGGCATTCATGATCGACTGGCTTCATGGGCGAGAAGTGCGGCGTGGATATTGCGCCGATCAAGATTTCCGTGGTATTGGGTACCCGCCCCGAATCCCCCAGCAGGATCGTGCCACGGAACTGAACGATGTCATCGCCAGAAAAGCGCCGTCAATTTCGATCATCCTGCCGACGTACAACGGCGCTGCATACATTCGCGAGTCGCTGGACTCCTGTCTGAACCAGAGCTTCCAAGATCTCGAATTGATCGTTGTCGTCGATGGCAGTACCGACGACACTGAAGCTATTCTCAATTCGTACTCTGACCCGCGACTTCGCGTCTTCCAGCAAAACAACCGGGGATTGGCCTCCGCACTGAATGCCGGATTCGCGCAAGCTCGCGGACGTTTCTTCAGCTGGACATCGGACGACAACATTTATCTGCCGGAAGCGATGGCGGTTATGTGGCAGTACCTGAAGGGCCACCCGCAAACGGCGATGGTTTGTACGGATTGCCTGAGCATCGACGACTCGGGAAAAACCTTCTCTTACAACCGGCAATCGTGGGCGTGCTTCCTCTATCGGGCGGAAGCGGCCTCGCTCGCCGGGCCGTACCGCCCGGAGTTCCCCCTGGTCGAGGACGTCGACTTTTTCCTTCGGCTTCGCCACTTTGCCGGGCCGATCGACCGCATTCCGCGACCGTACTACAAATATCGCGCGCACAACGCCAGTTTGAGTTCGAAGCAATCTGCAAAAAGGCAGTTCGTGTCCCTGCGGCTACATTACGATCTGGTGACGCGCGGAGTGGAGCAACTGGACCTGAAGGAACTCTTTTTTGACCGGCTGTCGATCGCAGCCCTGTACCGCGATCACCAGTCTATGGACGCCATCGTGCAATTCGCACAAGATCACAACGAACCGTTTGTGCGCGACCTTGCCTCTCGCAGAGATTTCTTGAAGACACCGGCAGGCTGGATGTGGAACCGGCTTATCATCGCTGCGCGCGGTCAGCGAATGCGGTTACAAAACAGTGCTTTGCTGTTAACGCAACTGGCGCGGCGCAGAAAAGCTTGGTGAGCACAACGGATCAGCCGAACAATTCTCGACCTGTCGTCGCCGTCGTCGTCGGCACCCGGCCGGAGGCAATCAAACTCATCCCGGTCGTGCGCGAGTTGCGGCGGCACGGCGACTCGCTTCAGACGATCGTCATCTCTACCGGCCAGCACCGCGAAATGCTCGATCAGGTGATTGGTCCCTTCAAAATCATCGTGGATCATGACATGTCGCTGATGGAGCCCGGCCAGAGCCTGTACAAGCTAAGCAGTAAGGCGATCCTCGCTTTCGAGGAAGTGTTGATGAGATTCAGACCGAATCTTTTACTCGTCCAGGGCGACACGACGACCGCATTCATCGGCGCCATGGCCGCTCACTACGCCAAAGTTCCGGTAGGCCACGTGGAAGCAGGGCTTCGGACGAACAACAAGCACTTCCCATTCCCTGAAGAGATCAATCGCCGGCTCATCTCGGTGATGACGGAATTGCATTTCGCGCCGACAATCGGCAACCGACAAAACCTGCTCCACGAGGGTGTTTCAGCCGACACGATCTTCGTCACCGGCAATACTGCGATCGACATGCTACTTGCCTCTCTGGAACTCAAACGGAAATCGGTGGACAAACTGCCGGTGCTTGACGGCAAGCGCCTGGTGCTGGTCACCGTGCATCGACGCGAAGTTCTTGGAGAAGCGGTACGGGAGATCTTTTGCGCACTGCGGGACTTGGCTGCTGCCGTGCCCGACGCGCTGATTCTCTTCCCGGTCCACCTGAACCCGAACGTGCGGAAGCCGGCGCAGGAAATTCTGGGAAGCTCGGCGAACATTGTGCTGACGGAGCCGCTCGATTATTTCGGTTTTGTACGCGCTATGTCGTGCGCTCACCTGATTTTGACAGATTCGGGCGGCATTCAGGAGGAGGCACCGACGCTCGGCGTACGCGTATTGGTGCTGCGGAACCAGACGGAGCGGCCCGAAGGACTAGGAAGCGGCCTGGTCCAGTTGGCGGGCACCGACCGGCGTGCCATTGTCGAACATGCGGTCCGGCTACTCGCCGTCCCTGCAACGGCGAAACCCAAAAACCGAACAAATCCCTACGGAGATGGAAAGGCCAGCGCCCGCATCGTAAAGGAGATACTTCGCTTCCTTGGATTGCCGGACCATGGCGTTTATGACGAAGTCAGTGAGTTTCGCCCCGACGTGAGACTCGAGACGACCGACTCAGGCTGAACCGATGAATAGCGAATGCGGCGAGTAATGCGCGATTTTTCGTGCAAACTGCGTGCAAGTCATTTCCTAACGCTCCGAGACTGAACCGTCGGCTCGCGACCGAGGCTTCGGTCACGCGTATTCTCAGGCTGCAGGGCGGGCCTTATATCCCACGGCACACCAGCAGGGCGTGTCGCTGAAGCGGATGCGCTCCAAACCGGCTTTCCGCATCATCTCGTCTATCTGTGCTCTGGTGAATCGCTGCTCCAGGCGGGTGCCGAAGCGATCGAGAGCGTCGTTCCGCATGATGTAGAAACTCCTGTCGCGATAGGAAGCGAGAGGCAACGCGTCTACCGGCAGGCCGAGTTTCTCAAACATTTTCGCGGTTCGGGCAAGCGGCCAATACACCAAAGTTGCAATAACATCGCAAACCAGGGACTTAATGGCGAAGGGCAACCGGCTGATCAAACGGCGAACCAGATCAGAGACGCGCCAAATCGCCCGGAACCACCATGGCCGGTTATCGAAAGCATAGTAGAGATAAACCAGAAAAGGCGCGCCCGGCTTGAGTTTTCGCACGCAAGCTTCGATACCAGCGTATGGATCCGGCACGTGATGAAGCACACCAAGCGAATAACCGAAGTCGGCAGAGTTGTCGGGAAGAGGAATCGATTCTACTGAGGCGCAGCAGAACTCGCAATTGCTGTAGGAGTCGAGCTTCTTCTGCGCCACCTGCAAAGCGGCCGCACTTGCGTCGATACAGTGCAGTCTGCCCACTCGAGGCGCCACGAAGTGAGCCCAACGCCCGCTGCCGCAACCAAGATCGAAGCCCACGGCGTCGCAGGACAATTCCTCCCACGGAAAGATCGCGAAGTAGAGATCGAAGATCGCGCGGAGCTCAGCCGGATCGGCATCGTTCTGGTCGAACTTGCTCCACTCCTCTCCGAATGTCTCAACAACAATGTTGTCCGTGTTGCTCACACCATCACTCTCGGCTGCCGTGCCACAGATTGCAGGACGGTCTCGTACATCCGGAGGTAAAGATCGACGGTTCCTTCGATGCTGAAGTCGCGTGCCCGCCGACGGCTTGCCTCCGACATCCGCGCTCTCTTCTCGGCCGAGCCGGCCAAAGCGTTCAGTTCTTGAGCCAGACTCGCATGGTCCCCGACGGGAGTTAGCACGCCGGCACCCTCAACGACCTGCGCCAAGCCCGGAACGTCGCTGGCGATGACAGGCAGGCCTGCCGCCATGGCCTCGCAGGCTGCCATTCCAAACCCATCAGACGTGGTCGAGTGAACGTAAATGTCGCAGGCCTTCAGTATCTCTGGAACATCATGCCGGAAGCCGGCAAAAGTCACGCGGTCGCAAACACCAAGATCACGAGCCAATTGCTCAAGCTGATTCCGCAGCGGACCGTCCCCTAGCAGCAACAGGTGGATACGCGGCGCAAGTGCGAGCGCTCGCAGCAACGTGACATGATCTTTCTGCGGCTCGAAGCGCCCCACAAAAACCGCTTTCGTCATTCCGTCGCCATGCCCCGACAAGTCAGCCGGGCGTGCAGCGGCAAAGACTTCAAGTGGTATCCCGTTCGGGATAACATGTAGCTTGTCCTTCACGTGCGGGCACCAGCGGGCTAGCTCCTCAGCGGTGGCGTTGCTGTTGCAGGCAATCTGCCGGTAACGCGAATACATCCACGCATCCATAGGGCGAAGCCACCAGTGGCGGCGCGCATTCCAGGTATTATGTTCAGTCGTCACCAGCATACAGCCGGATTGCAGCGCTGCCAGCACCGCCCAAAGTTGCGCGGGAAACAGGTGCACATGGACGAGGCTGAAACCGCGCATGTGTTTGGCCAAAGCAGGGATCTGGCGAAGCGAATAGAGGGCGAGATCCCCGGTATCCAGAATCTTCACACCGGCGTCCTGAAGCGCGATCTCCAGCGCGCTTGAGCTGCGCGACAGCACAAGGACCTCGCAGTCGATGCCGTGCTGCAAAAACCTCGGCGCCAACTCGCGCACCAATACCTCTGCGCCGCCAATACGAAGTGAATCGATTACCTGCAGGACACGCATACGAAGTAATGACTCTGCCAGGGTTACGCTAGGGTTATTAGTCCGAGGGGCGCACGAGAAGTCAGGTTCTTCGTGTCATGCTACACTAAGCGTCACTGGCCGCCGGAATTGTCCCGAGACAGGTCAATGAGTTCGTTTCCCACCTTAGCACCAAATATTCAGCCACCCGAACTCGTCGCTCGGTGGCGCTATGGCTTGGTCGTGCGACTGGTTGCGTTGGGGTGCGTTCTCTCGTCTCCCATCTGGTTGTGGGCGCTGTTTTTTTCCGCTATTCAGGATGCCTATGCCCCTTCGTTGATTTTCATTCCATTGATAGTAATTAGTTGCGTAGTGGCATTCTTGCCGCTGTGGCGCGGCGATCCTTACCTCAAGCAGTTGTTGAGTGCTGGAATCCTTGCGCGATTGGCTGCGGCGAGCTTGTACATCTGGATCGGAGTTTTCGTATATGGCACCTCGGTCGACGCCTTTCACTACTGGTCGGTGGGCATGCAGCGCGCCAACGACTTCTCGGTAGTGGGCTGGAGTGCATTTCAGCCGCCGTTCTGGAGCACCAACCTTATCAACAACGTCTGCGGCTTCATCATGCTGGCGATTGGCGATACGTTGCCTGGGCTTTTCGTCCTGTTCGCCCTAGCCGCGTTGTGGGGCGGCTATTTCTTCTACCGCGCGTTCTGCATTGCGTTCTCGAGGGGAGACACTGCGCTCTATGGCATGCTGGCTTTGCTGTTGCCTTCCAATCTGTTCTGGTCCAGCCCGATCGGAAAAGACGCATTGGCTCAGTTGTTCATTGGTCTCACGGCTTTTGGCTTTGCCAAAGTGTGTCAGAAACTGGAATCGCGTTCGATTCTTACCAGCGCCATTGGTATCGCCGGAGTGCTGGTGGTCCGGCCGCACATCGCAGCGATGCTTGCCGTAGCGGTCACACTGCCGTTTGCGCTCGGGAAGGCAAACGGCGGATTGAAAATCCGGGCTGCGAAGATTGCGCTGGTTCCACTCCTGATTGTTATCTGCATCCTGGTGATAACCCAAGCCGGAGAGTTCGTGGGACTGGAGGCCGCCGACTCGCAAAGCAGCATCGAGACCGTTGACCGCCTGACGAAGAGCACACAAATCGGCGGTTCCGCATTCAACTCAGACCAGTCGTTGCCGGTGCGCGTCGCGGAGGCGCCGTTCCTGATGTTCCGGCCGTTTCCGTGGGAGGTAAGTGGCGGAATGGCGGCGGTCGCTTCGCTTGAGGCGCTCGGGTTGTTGTGGTTTGCATGGAGGCGACGCCGCAGACTGATGGCCGCCTTGCGGAATTGGCGCGAACCATTTGTGGCATTCATCCTCGTATACTCGCTCATTTTCAGCGTTGCCTTTGCCGCCGCCACTAGCAACTTCGGCATTTTGGTAAGGGAACGGATCATGATGGTTCCGCTACTGCTCATGCTGTTTTGCGGCAGGCTGGAGCGGGTGGGCGCAAGCCGGTTAGCGTCGGACCGGAACTTTGCGTTTCGTGGCATACGGCCGGTTACCTTCGATAAACAGGCACTGTCTTAGCCAGGGCTTCGGAATCATGTGCGGAATCGCGGGCTTTTTCAATTCGAATCGCGATCAATCATCGGAGGTGCTGGAGCACACCGTCTTCAGGATGGTGGAAACGTTGCGCCATCGCGGACCGGATGATGGCGGCACGTGGACGGATCCCGACGCAGGTTTAGCCGTTGGAATGCGGCGTCTTGCGATTCTGGACCTCTCGCCCGCCGGCAAGCAGCCCATGCACTCAGCCTCTGGTCGATACGTTCTGGTGTTCAACGGTGAAATTTATAACTGCGAGGAGCTGCGCATTGACCTGCTCGCCGAATCGGCGGGACTGAACCTTCGCGGGCACTCCGACACGGAAGTTATGCTGGCGGCTTTCGAGAAGTGGGGAGTCCGCGAGTCGTTGCGACGCTTTAATGGCATGTTTGCCTTCGCGCTGTGGGATCGAAGAGACCGCACGCTGACACTGGCGCGCGACCGTTTTGGAGAGAAGCCGCTGTATTGCGGAGTGCTGCGCGGCCAGTTCTTATTTGCTTCGGAGCTGAAAGCGCTGCGGGCGCATCCGGATTTCTCAGCCGACATCGACCTTGGCGCACTCGCCCTGTACCTGCAGCGCAATTGCGTGCCGGCGCCGTACTCAATCTATCGCGACATTAAGAAGCTGCCGCCCGCGACTTTTCTTACCCTAAGCGCTGACCATTTCGACGCCCAACCGCAACCCTACTGGTCACTGCGTGAAGTCGCAGAGCAGGGAGTCCAAAACCAGTTCGGCGGCACCGAGCAAGAGGCGATCGAGTCGCTAGACGCGCTCCTGCGCGACGCCGTAAGGATCCGTATGCACGCCGACGTGCCGCTGGGATCGTTCCTCTCGGGAGGCATCGATTCGTCTACCGTCGTCGCCCTGATGCAGGCACAGAGTAGCGTTCCGGTCCGAAGCTTCTCGATTGGGCTTCACGAAAGCGACTACAACGAGGCTTCGGACGGGGCGCGCGTGGCGAAGCACCTGGGCACGAACCATACCGAACTATACGCAACACCGAGGCAGGCGCTCGAGGTCGTACCTCTGCTGCCTGCCATGTACGACGAGCCATTTGCCGACTCGTCGCAGATACCCACGTTCCTGGTATCTCAGCTGGCGCGCCAGCATGTGACCGTCAGCATGTCAGGAGATGGCGGCGACGAAATTTTCGGCGGGTACAACCGCCATACTTGGGGCGGTCCGCTGTGGCGGAAGATTGAGCCGCTTCCCTTGCCTCTGCGCAAGCTCGGATCGGCTTCGCTGACAGCTCTTTCGCCCGAAGCGTGGGACACGTTGTTCCGTGCCTTCCGTCCAATACTGCCAAGGACGTGGCGCCAACGTGTGCCCGGATACAAGCTTCACAAGTTGGCATCGGTGATGGGAAGCGCCGATGCAGACGAGATGCATGATCGCTTCGCTACGCATTGGATGTCGCCGCAAGAATTAGTGCGTAGTGCGGCATTGCCACACGGCTTGCCCCCAGCCAACGGTCACGGTCCGCACTTGCCCTCGCCTACTGAGCAGATGATGTATCGCGATGCTGTAACATACCTGCCCGACGACATCCTGGTGAAAGTGGATCGCGCCACCATGGCGGTGAGCCTCGAGGGGCGCATACCACTGTTGGATCATCGCGTGGCGGAGTTCGCCTGGCGCTTGCCACTGTCGATGAAGGTCCGCGGAAAAGAGGGCAAGTGGATTCTGCGGCAGGTATTATATCGCTACGTTCCCCGTGAACTCGTTGAGCGCCCGAAGTTTGGATTTGGAATACCTCTTGATTCCTGGCTGCGTGGTCCTTTGCGAGATTGGGCGGAGTCGTTTCTGGATGAGCGGCGGCTTCGCAACGAGGGATTTTTCCATCCCGCACCAATCCGCCGTGCGTGGCAGCAGCACGTCTCAGGCAGGCGCCGATGGGAATTTCACCTCTGGGATGTGTTGATGTTCCAGGCATGGCTCGAGCACAATCGGCGCACAGTAGTGTCGCGTGACGCAACGGAAGCAATCTCGATTGGGGGGTCGGCGTGAGCGGTGAGCGCATCGACACGCTGCATGCGGTGACTTCGCCGTTGAGCCTCGTGCTCCTCCGCGGGCAACTGCGCTACTTGCGGGCAGCCGGATTCCACCCCGCGGCACTCAGTGGTCCGGGACCGTTCGTCGAGCAGGTTGGCCTCGGGCTGTCTGTACCGGTGTTCACCGTCGCAATGGAGCGGGAGGTTTCGCCGCTGCACGACCTCGCTTCGCTCGTTCGCATCTGGAGGCTACTACGGCAACTCCGGCCGTCGATCTGTAATGCTGGGACCCCCAAGGCCGGTCTATTAGTCATGCTCGCGGCGTGGCTGGCTCGCGTTCCCTGTCGCGTATACACCATGCGAGGATTGCGCGTCGAGACTGCCCGCGGGTTGACACGGATGATTCTCTTCGCGGCGGAGCGAATCGCCTGTGGTTGTGCCCACCGTGTGATCTGCGTGAGCCCCAGCTTGCGTGATCGTGCCGTCAAGCTGAAACTCGCCAACGCGCACAAGATCGTTGTGCTGGGATCGGGAAGCAGCAATGGCGTTGATGTGGCTCGCTTCGTTCCTACGCCTGCGAGAGCAGCGCGAGCGGCAGAAATTCGTCACGTCCTGAAGCTTGGTTCCCGTCCGGTGATTGGCTTCATCGGACGTTTCACCCGAGACAAGGGCATCGCCGAGCTGACGACCGCATTCGACCTGGTACGCCAACAGTTCGCCGGCGCTTCCCTCCTGCTCATTGGCAGCTACGAGCAAGGGGATGCGATTGAGCTGGAAGTGCGCGCGCGCATCGATGCCGGTCTGGGCATCGAGGTTGTTCCATTCCAGCCCGATATTGCTCCCTATTACCTGGCGATGGATATCTTCGTCCTGCCAACCTATCGCGAAGGCTTCCCGAATACTGTGCTCGAGGCGCAGGCGGCAGAGCGGCCGGTTGTCACCACCAAAGCTACAGGCGCCATCGATTCCGTGCTGGATGGGACAAGCGGTATTCTGGTTCCGGTGGGCGACTCGCGCGCGCTGGCCGATGCGATCGGTAAGCTGTTGGCGAATCCTTCGATAGCTCGACGCATGGGGCACGCTGGGCGTGAACGAGTAGAGCACGAATTTCGGCAGGAGATTGTGTGGGGTGAACTGATCGATCTGTACCGGGCGCTCCTGCAAGAACGCGGGCTGCCGGTACCGGCTGCAGCTACGCCTGAGGAGAGACTTTGCCTGCAAAAGCAGTAAGCGGTGTTGCCATGAGAGTGTTGGACTTCACAATCGCCCTAGTCGGCCTGATTGTGCTCTCTCCGCTGATGCTCATTCTTGCGCTTGCGATCCGCTGGCGAATGGGAAGCCCGGTCTTGTTCCGGCAGCGCAGGCCTGGCTATCAAGCCCACCCGTTCACGATGCTCAAGTTTCGCACCATGACGGTTGGGGACGCGGCGGCGACGCATCATTCGGATGCCGGGCGGCTGACGCCTCTGGGAGCATTGCTGCGACGCTTCAGTCTTGATGAACTCCCACAACTTTGGAATGTTATGAAGGGCGAAATGAGCCTGGTGGGCCCACGGCCCCTGCTGATGGAATACCTGGTGCGTTACACACCCGAGCAGGCGAGGCGTCACGAGGTGAAGCCGGGCATTACCGGCTGGGCACAAGTGCAGGGGCGGCAGGACATCCCTTTCAGCCGGCGTCTTGAACTTGATGTCTGGTATGTCGATCACCAGAGTTTCTGGCTTGACCTCAAGATTCTATGGCTGACGCTGACGAAGATGTTTCGTGGGTCTGGAGTCCGTTCCGGTCAGGATGTGCGGCTGGTTGACGACCTCGGACTGCATCCGGTGACGCGCAATCGAGAGGGCGTGCATGATTAATCTCGGCGACGTCGTTCTGCGTGCACTCGAACCCAAGGACGTCGAGTATTTGTACGACTATCGAAATGATTGGGATGTCATCCAGCATCTCGCTGGCTTTTCCGCCGGCTATTCGCGCGCGAACCTGGAAGACTGGATCAAGCGCCACAGCAATCGGGCCGACGAGGTGCTGTGGACCATAGCCGACGCTGCGACCGATCAGTGCATCGGGCACGTGGGCCTGTACCAGATCGACAGCCGCGTTCGCAAAGGGCAGTTTGCGATACTGATCGGCGATAAAGCGCTCTGGGGGAGAGGCCTCGGGACGCGCGTAACGGAAGCGGTGGTTTCATGGGCCTTCTCGCAGTTAAATCTGCACAAGGTAAGCTTGCACGTGCTGACGAACAATGCACGCGCCATCCGGATTTATGAGGCACTGGGGTTTCGCTCCGAGGGAATTCTACGGGACGAACAATTCAGGGACGGCCAATTCCTCGATCTCATGCTGATGGCGGTTTTTGAGCATGAGTGGTGGGGCTTGCATGTGAGCACGGCGGTGCTCGAGACATCGAAAGAGTCACAGCAGCTGTAATCACAAGCGCTGCCTTAGGCAGGCGAAATCGAAAGTAATTCGAAGGTATGGCGACCAACACGCTACAGCGTTCGACGTGGACGGCACGGGCGCTCTCTGCAGATAATGCCGGCGATTCGCGTCTGTGGGATTCATTGGTTGATTCGGCGGCGGTCCCGGACGTCTATTACCGGCCCGGCTATCTGAAGGCGTACCAGGCAATCGGCCACGGAACGGCTCTGGCTGTGCTGGTCGAGACTCAAGCTGCTCGTGCTCTGTTCCCTCTTCTGCCCAGACCGCTGAACGCTCTGCCATTCGCCCCGGACGAGCCAGGCTTTGATGCGGCGTCTCCGTACGGCTATGGCGGTCTGTTGCTGCTCGACAGAGTTCCGGCCATTACCGCCAACCATGGACGCGAACTTCTCGGTGCACTGCGCGACTGGTGCCGCGACAATCAAGTGATCTCGACGCATGTGCGCCTACATCCTGTGCTGAAGCAGGAGGACTGGTTTGCGGGCGCGCTGGGTGAGGATTTTCAGTTGCACCGGGCGGGAGCGACGATCGCGATCGACGTACGCCGTTGGCACACGGAGACGGCAGGCATTGCGACTTTGGACAAGGGCCGGCGCTCTGATCTCAGTTTCGCGCGGCGGCACCTGCACTTGACCTGGACATCGGAAGGAAGAGTGGTGGGCGAAGACCTGCAGCTCTTCCGTGAGCTGTACGAGCTGCGAATGACGGAGCTTGAAGCGGGTGAGTACTACCACTTCCCCTCGGAGTACTACCAGTTGCTGGCAGAAGGGCTCGGGCATCGCCTCGACGTTGCTCTCGCCTGGTTGAACGATCGTCCTGTAGGGGCGGCATTGTTCATGACTGACAGTGTGATGTCACACTATCACCTGAGTGCGACAAACGATCTGGGCCGCACAAACAAGGCGACAACACTGATCATTAACGCTGCCGCCGGGCGCGCACTCTCTCAGGGTTGCGAGCGCCTTCACCTGGGCGGAGGCGCGCGTGGCGAAGACAAACTGTTCGCTTTCAAGCGGAGCTTCGGCGGCGACATGTACCGCTATGCCTATCTGTCGTTGATTTGCGACCCTCTTCGATACCGTAACCTGGTGGATAAACGAGTTGCCGCGCCAAATCTACCTGCCTTACGCACCAATTATTTTCCGGAATACCGAGCCTAGCTGAACCAATGTCGAATCCATCGTTGCTTACCTCCACGCTCGCGATAGACGGTGGGGAGCCTCTGCGCTCAGCGGCCTTCGCGCCGTGGCCCTGGTTCGACGAAGAAGTCATCGAGGCAGCGATGCAACCTCTGCGCTCCGGCAAAGTAAATTACTGGACCGGCGACGAGGGACAGCGGTTTGAAGCAGAATATGCAGCTTCGATTGGGTGCAAACACGCCGTCGTGGTGGCAAACGGAACCGTCGCACTTGAGCTGGCATTGTACGCCCTCGGAATCGGCCCCGGGGATGAAGTCATCGTTGCCAGCAGGACATTTATTGCTTCCGCCAGTTGCATCGTCATGCGGGGCGCGACGCCGGTGATGGCAGACGTAGATCGCGACTCGCAGAACATCACCGTCGACACGGTGCGAGCTGCGATCACTCCGCGCACGAAGGCGATCATTGCGGTACATCTCGCCGGATGGCCTTGCGACATGGATGCCATTCTGGGCATCGCGCGCGAGCACAGTCCGAAGGTGATTGAGGATTGCGCACAAGCTCATGGCGCGAAGTACAAGGGACGCCCGGTAGGCTCGATGGGCCACATCAATGCCTTCTCCTTCTGTCAGGACAAAATCATGAGCCTCGGCGGAGAAGGTGGGCTAGTCACATCCAACGACACGGAACTATGGTCCTCCGCCTGGGCGTACAAGGATCACGGCAAGAGCTACGATGCAGTCTACAACCGGATCCATCCGCCTGGGTTCCGTTGGCTGCACGAGTCGTTCGGAACCAACTGGCGCATTACCGAAATGCAAAGCGCCATGGGAAGAGTGTTGCTGCGGCGCTTACCCGAGATGGTGGAGCGACGGCGGCGATATGCGGCGATCTTAAACCAGCGCTTTTCGGAAATGTCTGCCCTGCGGGTCACGATTGCACCCGCCGATGTCTTGCACTCTTATTACAAGTACTACGTGTTCTTGCGTCCGGAGAGGCTGCGCGCGGGATGGACGCGCGATCGCATAATTGAGTCGGTCAAGGCCGAAGGAATACCGTGCTTCAGTGGCAGTTGCAGCGAAATCTACCTGGAGAAGGCTTTCCCACCAGAGATGCGACCAACTCACCGGTTACCCGTGGCCAAAGAACTTGGGGAAACGTCACTCATGTTCCTCGTGCATCCCACCTTGTCTGAGACCGACATGCACGACACGGCAGACGCGGTGGAAAAGGTACTCGCACACGCGACGAACTAGGTCAAATGGGTGATGTAGTCGGCTATAACACTTAAAAATTATTTGATGAATATCAAGCTTGAACAGGCGAACGAAAGGCGATAGTATATCGCTTATGAAGAAATCTAGTCCGTTGAAACGAAAATCCATCATGACGGTGAGCGAATTCCGCTCCCGCTTTG
>Ga0074046_10000495_pt1 | contig 36163 bp, 30 predicted proteins | sample BogForMeECP23OM3_FD_94441 | JGI IMG/M metagenome (GOLD analysis project Ga0074046, IMG submission 94441) | Bog forest soil microbial communities from Calvert Island, British Columbia, Canada - Bog Forest MetaG ECP23OM3 | ecosystem: Environmental > Terrestrial > Soil > Wetlands ... | reverse complement strand
CTGCTGACTGTCGACGGTTATCGGTCGCCTGCTAAATCCCCAAACTCCTCCACAATCCATCCACCCGGCTTTTGGTCTTCTCGTCCATCAACATCTCATCTGGCCATGGTCTGTTAAATCCCTCCGATTTCCATTTTCGCGTCGCGTCAATCCCCATCTTCGATCCAAAGTCTTGCATTCGCGCGGCGTGATCGAGGGTATCGACCGGTCCTAGCACGAACTGTACATCCCGCTCGGGATCGATCGCACACAGCGCCTTCCACACAACCTCTTTATAGTCGTGCACATTCACATCGTGATCCACCACCACGATCGTTTTGGTGAACATCGCTTGCCCCAACGACCAGATCGCGTTCATCACCTTCCGCGCGTGCCCCGGATACGATTTTCGGATCGCCACAATCATCAAATTGTGTACGATCCCTTCCGCCGGCATCGACACGTCCACAATCTCTGCATGTTGCATCTTCATGAGCGGCAGAAACACCCGCTCGATTGCATGCCCCATGTAAAAATCTTCTTGCGGCGGACGTCCCACGACGGTCGCGAGATAAATGGGATCCTTGCGATGCGTCAGGCACTCCACGTGGAACACGGGATACTCTCCTTCGAGCGAATAGAATCCGGTGTGGTCGCCGAACGGCCCTTCCCTCCGCATCTCGTTCAACTGGACATACCCTTCGAGCACGATCTCCGCGTTCGCGGGCACTTCCAGGTCATTCGTTTCACACTTCACCAACTCCACCGCTTCCTTCTTCAAAAATCCACTGAACATCATTTCGTCCAAATCCGGGGGAATCGGCAAAATTCCCCCGAGCGTCGTGGTCGGATCGGACCCGATTGCCACGCTCACCGGAATTCTTCCTTCCGGATTCGCCAACCTAGCGCGCCGAAAATGTTCCGCTCCGTGCTTCTGAGTCTGCCAATGCATTCCGGTTGTTCGCTCGTCGTAGACTTGCATCCGATACATGCCCACGTTGCGCTTCCCCGTCTCCGGATTCTTCGTGAACACCAGCGGAAAAGTGATGAAGCGTCCGCCATCCTGCGGCCAGCATTTCAAGATCGGAAAATCGAACAAGTTTACATCACTTCCTTTGCGCACCACCTCCTTGCACAATCCATCCTTCACGACTTTCGGGAATACCGATCCAAGCTCTGCCAGTTTCGGCAACATCTTCAGTTTGTCGAATAATCCTTGTGGCGTTTGCATACCCAGAAATCCGCGAATCCGCGCCGCCACGTCATCCAGCTTCTCAACGTCAAAGGCCAACTCCATCCGCCGCTCACTGCCAAACGCATTGATCAGCAACGGGTATCGTGAGCCTCGGCATTTCTCAAACAGCAGCGCCACGCCGCCGGGATTTCCTCTGGGCCCCGGTTGCGCCTGGGCGCGCTGCACTACTTCTGCGACTTCGAGCACGGGGTCGATTTCTGCCTTCACCCGCTTCAACTCGCCCTCTTTTTCCAGCCGCTTCACGTACTCCCGCAAATCCCCGTAAGCCACCTGCTGCCCTCCCGGCAAACTCCCGCGAACTCATCCAATCGCTCACACTAACACGCCCGGCAAGCTCGCGCAAAAAAACCCTGCGAACCGGAAGGCTTGCTCAATTTGGAATCCTAGGAATATGGCAAACGGATGGTTGGAACAAGCGAATGCATCAGTTAGGGCCTTCAGAGATCGGCGGGATTGTCTTCCCTTGCCTGCTACTGGTGACCCGCGTCATAGACCGCCTCCGCCCCTCAAGCAAGAATGCCTGTGGATTGCGGGGCAGCAAAGGGGCGCCTTCCTCCGGGCTCAGGCTGCTAAAGGTATCTGTGAAGTTTGCGCAAATCATTTTCGCCAATCTCTTTCGCAAGAAAATGCGGCTTTTCCTGACCGTCGGCTCTTTCGCGGTTGCTTTGTTTCTCTTTGCATTCCTCGGCGTGGTAAAAATGGCCTTCACCTTCGGCGCAGGCGCGGCAGTCGCCGACCGGCTGCTGGTGGTCAATCGGATCTCGGTTTTCAATACCCTTCCACTTTCCTTTGAAGAAAAGATACGGCGCATCCCCGGCATTCAATCAATCACCCACGACAACTGGTTCCCCGGCAGTTATCAGGACGGAAAAGATTTTTTCCCGGAGTTCGTCATCGATCCCGAACAGCAGCGCCAAGTCTTTCCGGAGTTCACCGTTCCTGAAAACCAGTGGCAGGCCTTTCTCGAGGATCGTCAAGGCGCCATCGCGGGCGAACGTATCGCAGCTCGGCTCCACTGGAAAATCGGCGATCGAATTCCGATTGTGGAAAGCATGAATGGCACCGGAAGCTGGGAATTCAATCTAGTTGGCATTTACCACGGACGCCGCCCACAAGACGACACCACGCAATTCTGGTTCCGTTGGGATTATTACGAAGAAAAAGTGCCCCAACACATGAAGGGCCAGGTGGGCTGGTACACCCTGCGGCTTGAGGATCTCCACGACGCAGTGCGCGTGTCAAAGGCGATCGACACTGAATTTGCAAACTCCGGTTACGAAACACGAACACAAACCGAATCCGCTTTTGCAGCGGAAATGGTCAAGCAATTCGGGAATATTCAGCTCTTGTTACTTTCTGTTGGCATCGTGGTGTTCTTCACTTTGCTGCTGGTTTCCGGTAACACGTTGGCCATCGCTGTGCGCGAGCGCATTGGGGAGCTCGGGATCTTCAAAGCGATCGGATTCTCCGACTTTTCGATACTCCTGTTTGTGCTCGCCGAATCGCTCATTATCTCGCTGATCGGCGGAATTCTCGGACTGATTCTTGCTGCGGTCGCCGTTCCTGTACTTGCGAAAACACTGGGCAATCTATTGCCCGGCTTGACCCTTTCGCCCTTCATTCTGCTCTACGGTTTGTTGGTGGCCGTCGGGGTTGGAATTGCCGGCGGCTTAATTCCTGGCATCATCGCCATGCGCATGCGGGTGATCCAAGCGCTGCGAAAAGTCTAGATCCTTATTTCGACAACCGGACGTTCGCGGCCTTGATGTACTGGTTGCCAAAGCTCTCGATTACGTATTGCCCTTTTTTCTTATCGAATTTTATCTTCGCGGCTGCCATGATTTGACCGGCGCCCTCGCCTTTGGCATTGAGCTTCAGCTGGATATAGCCAAAGGGATAGTCCGTGCTCCGCCCGTTGTTATACAGCTCATTAAAAGACATAAGTCTCGCCGTAACAATCGTAATGATCGTATCTGTTCCTTGCATGCGCTTCCGCGCTATTGCGATTTGATTTCCCGTTGAACCGACCGGCAGCACGCGGCCCTTATCTTCCTTCTCAAGTGCGCGGCGTAGCGCGTCCGTGCCCTGCGCTTTCACCAATTCCGCAAACTTCTGCACTTCTTCATTCGTGGTGTAGGACGTGATTCGCACATCAAAATTCATGGTTTTGCCCCCCACACTTCCGCCAGTACCCATGGCTACGGCGGAATAAACCTCTGGCAACGGCGCCTGGTCCTGCGCCAGAGCGACCAAAGACAGGGAGAGAAAAATTGCGGCCAAGACACCAATGCGAGTCATTTGCTTTTTCATGCACGATCTCCTCAGAACACGATGCTCTTTGCGGGTAGATGGAATGCCCGTTGCGGAGAAAGTTGCCACACTAGCGCTTTCTTCGCAAGCGAATCATATTCTCTCACCGATCAGCTCGTGTTACTCTCTTTAAGGAGTCACTTTTATTCTCTAAGGTTTTATCCGCAGGTCTCATCCGCGAAACGTCGTATTCATAGAATTTCTTGAATCCTCTATCAAGGATAGTTCGTCTATATCAGTAGCTTTATGAAAGGTGCCTCGTTCCGATGCCTTCGCTCCCTGAAACAACCAAGCACAAGAAGTCCTATTCCACCAAAACGAACCCGATTCGCCAGTCGGGAGAATTTCACACTGCGCCGCGCGTGCTGCTCCTCACTGCAAATTTGGAAATTCGCCAACCATTGCTGCGCACCCTCGGCAAACTCTCTGCAGATACAGTCACTTGTTCCACTCGAGCCCAGGCCGAAGAACTTCTTGCCCAACAGGAATTTGAGCTGGTTTTTTGCGATGAGCACCTTTCCGACGGCTCCTATCGCGACCTGATTCATCTCGATCATTGCGCCGGCAAAGTTCCGCGCATCGTGGTTACCACTCGCACCGGGGAGTGGGATCTCTATTTCAAAGCACTGGGCAATGGCGCGTTTGATATCGCCCGTTCTCCGTGGCACTCGACCGACATCGAGATGATCCTGATCCGCGCCCTCCGCGAACAAGACCAGACTGCTTCTTCCGCCGCAACGGCGTAGAAACAACGGCGCTGGCATGAATTGGGCCGTGGCCGCGAGGTAGATCAGCGTAGAGGGGATCAGTTGCCCTCGCGGTCTTTTGCGGGGTGGCAAGATTGTCGACACGCGCGAGCGCGGGTATTGAGGTCCAAGGAAAGATTTATTGACTGTTTTTGTATCCTGAATGCTGCTGATCGAAGCGCTTTTGACGGTCCTCGTCGCCCGCCAGCAGGAAGGCCGCATGATAATTGCCGTAGGGAACCACGTGCGCTCCGCCGTCGATCGTGTCCTGCTTCAATCGTTGATGTAACTCCGGCAGTTCTGACCAATGGACGCGAGGATAGTCGTGGTGCTCGAGGTGAAAACCGATATTGAACATGGTGAGGTTGAAAAAGTTCGATACAAATACAGTGCTGTGACTCACCGGCTTTCTGGAAGTTTTTACCACGCATCCCGAATGCTGGACATACATCCCGGAATTCATCACAAAGGCGTTGGCAATCCAGTGCGGAAGCACCCAAAGCCATAGGGCCATCACTGGATTGATCCAAAAAGGAATCGACCAAAGCGCCAGGAAGATGAGGAGTTCACGAAGCGACCTGCGACACAAGTTCTGGCGGGCAGAAAAATCCTTCCAAAGGTTTCGCGAAAGGCGCCACGGCCAGTGGGTGAAGAGGTAGCGTTGAAAGTTTTCAAACTTTCCGTTGGCGTCGTGTTTGGGAAGAGTCCAATCCTCGGCGGTGAGCAGATTGGCGTGGTGAATGGTGACGTGGCAGTACTCCCAAAAGAACGACGGCCACCCTCCAGAGAATGTCCAAAGCCGACCAAACCAGCGATTGACCAACTGCGATGTGAAGATGGGGCGATGGGAATGATTGTGGAAGTTGACCCCGACATCTATTCCGGAGATCCAACCAAGCACCACCGCTGAAGCCAGAACAAAAGCCAAGCGGGACGACGGGCCAGTGATGTGGGCTACTTTGGGATGCAAGTAGAGCCAAAACGCGGAAGCGTATGCACTAAGGCAAATGAAATGGAATAGGATGCAGTGCCAATCCTGGGGATGAGAGAGCAAGCGCCAACGCTTCGACGTCGATGGGGCATTCAGAATGCCCGCACCTCCGCTCATATCAACCTCAGGGCGGCCGCGATCGCAGTAACAGTAACTGCCAGGCTGACCCAGGGTCCCCAAAGCGTGGCCCCCACAATGATCGTGAGGGCAAAAAGCGGAAAGAGCGATCTTCCGAACACCAATCCGATCCGTGATAAAAACACGCGCGGCTCCACCTTGTTGCGCTCTTTCCCACTGAGGCTTAGCTGTGCGCTCTGTCTGGAGCAGCGAAGAACTATCAGTGCCCGGAGTGAACTGATGCCGACGTTTAGAAGCTGTGCCGTCGCCGAGGTGCTTGCAGCATAGCACCGAATTCAGTTTGCCCGGGGTGAAGAAAGAAAAATTGTTACTAACAACAAAGTCTATTCATTCGTGTTAATACGGCCAAAAACGCGGTCCGTTCTAGCCATGTCGCTCCATTATTTCTCCCGTGAAGCCGTGGCGCTCCTAACAAAGCGCACTCGGCGCGACAGAACCGTTGTCAAATGGATGATGGCTTTAGCGGCGCGGACTGGCGAGTTTCTGGTGGTATTTCTGAACTTCAACACCCTCACCTGGCCACACGTATCGCTCGCCGCGCTTCAATTCCCCTCGTAACCTGGCCTGAGGCCGCGGCTCATAGTTTGATGATGTCGACAGAATCGAAAGTCCTGCCCTTCTAGTTCTTGTTCCTGCAAGGGCGGACATTGTTGTTCGTTGCTCGGTGGGATACCGGAGACTGTGCCTGGTTTCTCTGGTTTCGTTGCCTGGGCTATGGTTATCCTAACAACGCTTTGCTTCTGGCGAGCAAAATGAGATGAGTGGAGTTGAAATGGACGACGGCGCCGTGCCGTGGGTGTGAAGCGAAAGGAGCGCGATGAGCAGTCGCAGAGATATCCTGAAATCAGGTGCATTGACTTTACTTCCGCTGGCAATTCCCGGGGCCCACTCGAAAGTGGGCGGCCAGGCGCCGATGACGGCGAACGGCGGCGACGATCCTTACCCGATTCCTTGGTTGGATAAGAATGGGAGCCACAATCAGCCGGCGGGCCCAAACCTTGAACCAGCTCATATCTATCATTTCAAAGGGCGCGTGGCCCGATGCAGCACGTTTACCGGAATGGGAACCGACAATCAAGGAACTCGGATCGCCTTTGGCAGCCCCACAACGGACTACGGGCTTATGCAGGGAGAATACTGGGCGGCGCGGGCGGCGCAGCGCGGCACTTTCGCTCACATATGACTGACGTTGTTCCGGGGACCGGCGGTCCCCGCAAACCAGATACACGATCTACACCCTCCGATTGCGCCCACGGGTCTTTACTGGGTCGTTCCTGTTGCTGAGCGCGGTCTGACGATTAGTACAGACGGGAACACCTTCACGCTTGAAATGCGGGGCGTTCAGGTGGTTGATCAACCGCGTTGGCCGGCCCTTGATTCTGTCGCCACTCCGGCACGAATGAGTTTCAAGATGGTTTGGAGATCAACCGGAGAGGTTGTGAACTATGATGATCCCTCCAAGCACTTTCGGTTCACAGGGACTCGGGCGTCGTGCCAATTAGAGGCGGAAGTTAACGTTCCTGCGATCGGTTTTTCCTGGAAGTCCGATCCACTGGACAGTTCTAGGAGCGAGTTTGCCATCATGGGGGAGGAAATCAACGGTCGTTACTACGACCGTTGACGGGCAAGAAAGCTACTGGGGTCACGAGCGATCGAAAGAGGACCGGGCGACCGGCGATCACGGTCCGCTCACGCGCTCACGCGGGCTCACGCGGGGGGATTGTTGCTTCGTCGCTCGAGACGCTCTATTCTGAAGATTCCACTCCCATGCGGCGCGTCTACCTAGATCACAACGCCACTACCCCCGTCGACGCTGCGGTGCTCGACGCCATGCTTCCCTTCTTTTCCGAGGATTTTGGCAATGCGTCTTCCATTCATAATTTCGGGCAACGCGCACGCGCGGCGGTGGAGACAGCACGCGAACAAGTCGCCGCACTGATCAAAGCGCGTGCGCAAGAGATCGTTTTTACCAGCGGCGGAACGGAATCGGACAATCACGCCATCTTTGGTGTCGCCCAGAACTCGCCCCGCGCGGAAAACGGGACGCCGCACATCATCACCACTTCGATCGAACACGAAGCGGTGCTCAACACTTGCCAGGCGCTGGAAAAAAAAGGCATCGGGGTCACCTACCTCGCGGTAAATCGCCAGGGCTTGATCGATCTCGGCGAACTCCGCCAAGCAATCAGGCCGGAAACGATTCTGATTAGCGTAATGCACGCCAACAACGAAATCGGAACAGTTCAGCCGCTAGCCGAAATCGGCAAGATTGCCGCCGAAGCTGACGTCTACTTCCACACCGACGCCGTGCAATCGGCGGGAAAAATCCTGGTCGATGTGCAAGCGTACAAACTCGATTTGCTGGCGCTATCTGGACACAAGATTTACGCGCCAAAAGGAGTCGGTGCGATCTACATCAAGAGTGGCACGCGTTTGAAGCAATTGCTCTACGGTGGACACCACCAGCGCGGATTCCGCCCCGGCACAGAAAATGTGCCTGGCATCGTCGGACTGGGCAAAGCCGCCGAACTCGCGCGCATTGCTCTTGCAGACGACAACGCCCGAATCTCCGCCCTGCGCGACAAACTTGAACAAGGCTTGCTTGCGCGAATTCCCGATGCTCACGCCAACGGGGCCCAGGCCTCGCGCACTCCGAACACCACGAACATCCGCTTTCCGGGTATTGAAGGCGAAGCTCTCATCATCGCGCTGGACCTAAAGGGCTTGGCCTGCTCGACTGGTGCCGCGTGCTCCTCTGGCGCCGTCGAACCTTCGCACGTGCTCACCGCAATTGGTCTTACGGCGCCTGACGCACGCAGCAGCATCCGCTTCAGCCTGGGGCGCCACACCGCGGAAGAGGATATCGACAGGACGTTAGAGATTGTGCCCGCGGCCGTCGCGCAACTTCGCGGACTCTCGCCGACCTACCGCAGGCAGGCCATCACGCTTCGCTGAGTCTCTAGCAACTTTAGAGCGGAAACTCTTTGTTATCTTTTTCCGCCGTTCCTCTAACGCGTCGCTCCTGTACAATAGAAATAGCCGAATATGAACAGATCGATCGCACTGGATTCCCTGCCGGCAGCCGTGGCGGAGCTCACGCCCGGCCTCGTCGCCGTAGCCATGTCTGGTGGTGTTGATTCCTCGACCGTGGCCGCGGTGCTGCAGCGGCAAGGACGCCCAATTGTTGGCCTAACGATGCAACTGTGGAATCAGCGCCGCTTGCCTGAATTGCAGGGAGACGGGCCGGAGCAGCACCGCTGCTGCTCGCTTGACGATGTGTACGACGCCAAACGCGTGGCGCAGCAGCTCGATTTCCCTCACTACGTCGTCAATTTTGAAGATCAATTCGAGCAGCGCGTGGTCCGCCCGTTCGTCGAGCAATATCTTGCCGGACGTACGCCGATCGCTTGCACCAACTGCAACACCGATGTCAAGTTTGAACCGCTGCTGCGCATGGCGCGACAAATCGGCGCGGAGACATTGGCGACCGGTCATTACGCACGTATCCGTTTCGCCGAAGCGAACGGCCGCTACCAATTGCTGCGCGCCCGCGAAGATTCGAAGGATCAATCCTATTTCTTGTGGGGTTTGACGCAAGAGCAGCTTGCACACAGCGAGTTTCCGCTCGGAGAGCTATCGAAGGATGAAGTCCGAGCACTGGCGCGTAGAATGAATCTGCCGGTTGCGGAAAAACCGGAGAGCATGGAATTGTGCTTCGTGCCAAACGGCAATTACGTGCAATTTATTCAGGCGTATTCGCTCGAACGCAAACTGCCTGTAACGAGCGCCGAAGGGGACATTGTCAGAGAAGATGGCGCGGTAATCGGCCATCACAACGGAGTGCACAACTATACCATCGGCCAGCGCAAGGGCCTGGGATTGGCGGCGGGCAAGCCCCTCTATGTCTTATCGATCGATTCGAAAAACAACCGAGTGGTTGTAGCTGAAGATGCCGCCCTGCGTAGCTCGGCGGTTGAAATTGAAGATGTGAACTGGATTTCGATCAGCGAGCCAACGGCGCCCTTCTCTGCGGAAGTGAAGATTCGTCACAAGCATCAAGCGGCGCCGGCAACAGTGGAAGCGCTGCCGGGCAATTGCGCGCGCATCAGGTTTGATTCGCCGCAACGCGCCGTCACCCCGGGCCAAGCCGCGGCAGTCTATTCGGGTGATGTAGTTCTGGCAGGTGGCTGGATAAAATAGCGGGGCTAGATGAACAGTTCGTCTTCTTGTTCGATCGGATCGCGTACTCTGTCTTTGTGACTTCGCCGCGAACGCAGCACATCCAAACCAATCTTGATACCGTGTACAAGGGCAGAGGCTTTCTGCACCGGTCCCATGAAGTTTTTGCGCACCGCAAATCCCGCATCCTCAACAGCTTCGAGGGTTCCGGTCAGGATGCGGTCAGCGCGAACCAGCTGTCCCCGGACGCGATCGGTCGCTTCGGTGACGATCTTGTCCATCTTCTGGGCTTGCCCTCTGGCGAGGTAAACAATCTGCGAAGCGTCTTCCACCAGGGTGGCCAGTTTGGGCTGGGTGTCGTCGAGAAGCAGTTGTGTGCGAGTAAGAATTGGTCCCATGCGCGTGTGCAGGTCGCCGACCACCTTATTGATCGACTCAGTAGTTTTCTTGAGCTGCAGGAACAATGCGATCAGAATCGCGACTTGCACGACGAGCGCAATCGCGGCGACGATGCTAAAGAACTCCATCCAGAATTGCATTTGCATTCACACCCCGTCCTGTCGACGAACAAGGACAATCTAACGAGCTGCTACCAGGACTTAGGATTTCGATTCGCGCAGAAAAGCATCGCGGCCAGCTTCGACGGCGGCACTGATCGATTCCCGTTTGCGAGACGCAACTTCTTTGCCGCGTTCGAGAAGGTCGTCGGCGCGATCGCGCAATTCGCGGGCTTTCTTCTGGGCAAAATCTCGGCCGTCATCGGCGCGCTTGGCAAGGTATTCGCGGGTGTCCTCACCGGATTTCGGGGCAAACAAAACGCCCATGAGGGCTCCCACACCAAGACCTACTATGAAATACGATACTTTGGAACCAACATTGTCAGCCATTGCACCCTCCAGAAGAAAAGTAACATAGGAATGAGAGAGTTGCAACGAACGATAACCACCATAATTGTGTATAGCGGTTATTTGCCCGGCGCGGGGTTCGCAAAGAATTCCACGATTTTCTCGGCGCTTTTTCGGGTAAGCATGCGGTTCAGCTCCTCGACAGTAGCGCGCTGGAGATTGGCGATGCTGCCATAGCGTTGGAGCAGTTTCTGTGAAGTACGGGGGCCGATGCCCGGTATTTCCAGAAGAGCGGTTTGCCTCTGTTTGGCACCCCGGCGCTGGCGGTGGAAGGCGACCGCGAAGCGGTGGGTCTCATCGCGGATCTGTTGGATGAGGTGAAGGACAGGAGAATGGCGGTCGAGAGTGCACGGCTCATCCTCCTGGCCGAGGATGTACAGGATTTCTTCTTTCTTGGCGATGCTGGCCATGGGTTGATTGATGATCTGAAGTGCTTCGAGCGCTTTCGCAGCGGCGTGTAACTGACCGATGCCACCATCGATAAGAACCAGATTTGGCAAACGTTTTTGCTCTTCCTGCAAGCGGCGGTAGCGGCGCGTGATGACCTCAGACATGCTGGCAAAATCATCGTTCTGGCGAGTGCCCTGAGCGAGGCCACGGGTTTGGTCACCGCGAATAATAAATTTTCGGTAGTCGGACTTTTTCATCTTGCCGTTTTCCCAAACGACCATGGACGCGACAGTGTCAGTGCCCTGGATATGGGAGATGTCGAAACTTTCAATACGCTTGGGGACTTCCGGAAGATTGAGAGTGTTCTGGAGCGCTTCGGCAATGGCTTTAGACGACGGCTTCATGATGCGGAAGCGCTGATCGAAAGAGTGCTTGGCGTTGCTTTCCACCAGGTCAAGAAAAGAACTTTTGCTGCCGCGTTGCGGGGTGAAGATTTCAAGCCTGTGGCCGGCTTTTTCTGACAGCAATTCCTCCAGAAGTTCTCGGTCTTCAAAATCGATGGGGACATGAATGCGCTTAGGGAGAAATTCTGCTTCGAGATAAAACTGCTTTAGAAGCGACGGGACGAATTCATGGGGATCAAACGCTTCGATATCTTCCCAATAGAATTCACGGCGGTCGACAACGCGTCCGCCGCGCAAGTGGAATACATTTGCAGCGACGAGTGGGGGTTCCGCATAGTAGCCCAAAACGTCGGTATCGTCGCCCTGGGCCGAGGCGATGCGCTGACGTTCCTCAATATCTTCCAGTGTGCGTAACAGATCGCGATAGGAAGCGGCTTGTTCGTAGAGTTCGCTGTCGGCTGCTGCCGACATGCGCTGCTCGATGCTTCGGATGAGATCACTACGACGGCCCTCGAGAAAGAGGCGGGTATCCCGCGCGGCTTCGGCATAGCGGTCGTCGGTGGTGAGACCGGCGACGCAGGGGCCCTGGCAACGCTTGATGTGGAATTGCAGGCATGGACGGGAATGATTCTTGGTCAGGTCGACGTAGCAGGAGGGGATCAAGAATCGTTTGTGAATGAAATGCAGAATGCGTCTCGCCAGGCTCGGCGGAAAATACGGACCAAAATAGAGAGCGCCGTCCTTTTTGACTTTTCGTGTGAAATAGACACGAGGATATCTCTCGCCCATGGTCAACTTGATGTAAGGATAGGTTTTATCATCGCGAAGTAGCACGTTGAATTTCGGGCGATATTTCTTGATTAAATTGTGTTCAAGGGCAAGGGCTTCGCGTTCATTACCAACGAGAATGGTTTCAAGATCGGCGATTTCGCGGGCGAGCGAGCCGGTTTTGGCGTTGATCCAACTGGATTCGAGAAAGTAGGAACGGACTCGGCTACGAAGAGAGGCGGCTTTGCCGACGTAGAGAACCTTTCCGCCAGCATCTTTGAACAGATAGACGCCAGGCATCTCGGGAAGTGTAGCGGCTTTTTCGCGAGGTTCCATATAGATTAGATGCGCCGGGGTTACCAGCTACGGCGATACCGACAGTTTACGGCGAGTACCGGGGCAAAGAGAAATGGGAATGAAACCAAGGCAGTCACGGAGTTGTCATGCGCAATAGCCTAAAGATGCGGAGAAAATCACGGCGGCAAGTCTTGCAGCAGGCAGCGATTGGGGCTCTGGCGGGCCTGGCGTGGCCAGCGCTACCACAGATTGAGTTTCTAAGTGGAGCGGCGACCGTCGTGTCGGGGCCGGACGTAAAATTTCCCACAGCCGCGAGAGAGCGTTTGGCGGTAGCCAGCTGGCCGTTTCGCGCTTCTATCGAGAGTCCCATGAATGAGTACCGCAATCACAATCATCAGGGAATGGAGCTCATAGAATTCGCGGCGCGGGTGAAGAGGGAATTTGGAGTGCCTGGCGTGGAGCCGCTCAGTACGCACTTCCCTTCCACCGATGAACATTATCTGGACGGCTTTCGTGCGGCGATCGATAGAGCCGGTGTGCACGTGGTGGACATCCCTGTGGATAACAGCAACAGCTACTACGATGCCAATCCAGAGACTCGAGCAAGAGCCGTCGAAAATGGAAAACGGTGGGTTACCGTTGCGGTGGTGATTGGTTCGCCGAGCGTGCGCACCTCCATTTGTGAGGCAGAGAATGCCAAGCCTAGTGTGGATATCGTTGCCGACGAGCTGAGGCTCCTGGTGGATTACGCGGCCGGAAAGAATGTGGTGGTGAATTTGGAGAACGACAACCTGGTGAGTGAGGACGCGTTTTTTCTGGTGAAGGTGATTGAGAAGGTGAATCATCCGTATTTGCACGCGTTGCCCGATTTTTGTAATTCGATGGCGAGCGGAAATGAGGAGTTCAATTACCAGGCGGTGGCGGCGCTGTTCCCGCTGGCTTACAACATTTGTCATGTGAAGGACTCTGAGGTTGCCGAAGATGGAAAGGTTTTTCGGGTGGATCTCAAGCGGACGTTCGGAATTTTGAAGACGAGCGGTTATCGAGGATATTGCTCGATGGAATGGGAAGGAGGCGGCGATCCATATGCAGGGACAAAGTATTTGATTCAGTCGGGATTGGAAAATTTATGAACCTCGCCGGCTTGCACCGGCGACAAAATTGGCAGGTTTTAGATCGAACTGAGAAAGCTGGCACCCTGCAGGATCTTTGTACCAAAATTTTCCGCAATCGTTTGGCCCATGTCGGCTAGGGTAGTACGAATCCCTAGATCGGTTCCCCTTTTTGATCGGGGTGCGATCGCGAGGATTGGGACGTACTCACGGGAGTGATCTGTGGTGGCCCAGCGCGGGTCGGGGTCGCAGCCGTGATCGGCAGTGATGATGAGGAGATCCGTCTCGCCCAACAATTTTAAATATTCGCTAAGGGCCGCATCAAATTCCTCGAGACAGTTTGCGAATCCCTCGACATCTTTGCGATGGCCGAAGAGCATATCGAAATCGACAAGGTTGCAGAAAATCAGTCCGTTATTGCGTTCGTTGGTTGCAGCCGTTAATTTTTCCATGCCATCGGCGTTTGATTTGGTGGTGACGTACTGCTCGACCCCACGAGCATTGTAAATGTCGTGAATTTTTCCAATGCCGAAAACGGGCACGCGACGCTGTTCGAGAACATCGAGCAACATCGGTCTGGGTGGTTCCACGGCGTAATCGTGGCGGCGCGCGGTTCGGGTGAACCCTGCGCTTGTTCCTGTAAACGGACGGGCGATCACCCGACCAACGCGGTCCTTGCCATCCAAGAGTTTGCGAGCAACTTCGCACATTTGATACAGTTCGGAAACCGGGATAATTTCTTCGTGCGCCGCGATTTGAAAAACGCTATCGCCGGAGGTGTAGACGATCGGCTTTCCCGTGCGCAGGTGCTCTTCTCCGAGTTCCTTGAGGATTTCCGTGCCGGAGGCTGGTTTATTTCCGAGAATCTTGCGGCCGATCCGCTGCTCAAATTCCTTAATTAGTCCTGGCGGAAATCCGTGGGGGTAGACAGGAAAGGCTTGCGGCAGCCAGATCCCGGCCATTTCCCAATGGCCGGTAGTGGTATCTTTCCCCGGCGAATGCGTGGCGGCTTTGCCGAAGGATGCTTTTGGAGAATTCACAGGCGGCAGGTTCGCGAGCGGGGCAATGTTGCCGATTCCTAGTTCGACCAATATCGGGAGCAGGAGCGGGCGCGATTGAGCGATGTGGCCGAGGGTGTTGCGCCCGGTGTCGCCGTAGTCCGCGGCATCGGGGAGCGGGCCGATTCCGACACTGTCGAGGACCACCCAGATGATGCGCAGAAACTGCAACATGCAAAGACTCCTTACGCTCTAGGGGTTACGGCGAAATAGTGAGGGACTTTCTTTTGGGGCTATTAAAGAGGCTGCTCCTGCCTCACTATTTCCAACTTTTCGATTCGGAACAACTCTTTGGTTGCGGCCGACTCCCCGATTCTGCCACAGAGTAGTCCGGGCAGGCGAAAATGATCCCAGCCGGGAACCATGGTTGCGGCGCGATTGACGAGCCATGGCTGACGACCTAGGATGAGGCTTACTCGCCGACCAGGTGGAACATTTTCACCTCCACGTGCGTAGAAATAGAGTAGCGAGGTCTATCATGCCCGATCGGCAACAACGAATTGGCAGCAGTTCGGTTGTGTTTCCACTGCTTCTGATTGGTTTTGGCGTATTGATGCTGCTGTGGCGTTGGCTCCCGAACTTCTACCCCTGGGGAGTTCTGGGCAAATATTGGCCGCTGCTATTTATTTGCATCGGCGCAGGAATGGTTTGGGATCGCACGCGGATACCGGCGGAACCCGGGCAGGCCCGGCCGTTTCCATTAGGATCTGCGCTTGGCACTGTTGTTTTTCTCGCGATCATGGCCGGGCTAATTTTTCGCGAACACGCTTTTTACCCTCGTCCATTCCACAACGTGTCTGCGTCTTCCATTCACGAGAGCAAAACGATCGATCGAGGTACGGCAAAAGCTGTGCATATGAGCGTGGAAATGGCCGAGGGTGAGCTGATATTCGAAGGTGGTGGAGATCATTTGCTCTCCGCAGATTTCTATCAAGACCCGGGGTGGCAAGCCCCGCAGGTTGATTATGCGGTGAACGGCGATCGCGGTGAATTGAAAATACACCAAGAAGGAAACACACAGTTCGTCACGCAGTCGAATAACCGGTGGACTCTAACAGTGGATGATTCGACGCCGCTCGATCTGAAAGTGGATGTGGGTGCAGGGCGCGGAGAATTTCACTTGGCCAAGGTCGACTTGACGAGCCTGGAACTGAATATTGGGGCCGGGCAGGCTGAAGTGGATTTGACGGGAGAGCGCTTGAAGGATTTGCGGGCAGAGATTCAAGGCGGGGTCGGACAAGCGGTAGTGAAGCTCCCGCGAACGATTGGAGTAGTCGCGGAAGTGCACGGCGGGCTTGGATCAATTGATGTGCACGGGCTAAAAGAGGAAGATGGGAAATATGTAAATGCCGCTTTTGGGAAATCACCGAATACGATTCATCTGACGATCGAAGGCGGTATTGGGCAGATCAAGCTGGAACAAGAGTGAAACGACAGCTCGGTAGGGTGGCGCCGACGGTTCAAAGTAGATTCCCGAGGCACTTTCGGCTGACGATCGAGCGCATTCAGGGGTGGAAGCCGGTCCATCGGAAGACACCTCTCTGTTCTATATTGGTCGTGAGAGTTATCGGCCCTACGGCCGGTCGATTTGGTCGTACCGGGCGAAAATGCGCTGCAAGCGCCAGAGGTCGTTGCGGTTCAATAATTTCGCAAAGCGATTACCGATGCCGAGAAGGCCGCTGCAAAAAACCACCGCAGCGACCGCCACAATCCAACACTTCTTGAACGACTACAAACTGTATTGGGGAGCGGGATTTGACGCATTTGCCCAGGATTAAAGGAGCACGTATAATTTGAGGTTTAGGCAGGGTGCACGAAGCGCGCTGTCTGAGCTTCCCTTTGGCTACGAGCGAAACCACTCCATACCTCACCGAACAGCAGGAATTTCTACGTGTCGTTCGGGCGCGGGTCCACAACCTGAAAAACGTTTCGGTCGAAATTCCACACAATGCGATTACGGTAGTGACGGGAGTTAGCGGATCCGGCAAATCCTCCCTGGCGTTTGATACGGTCTATGCCGAGGGACAGCGGCGGTATGTGGAATCCCTATCGGCTTATGCGCGGCAGTTTTTGGAGCGCATGGAGAAGCCCGATGTCGACGAGATTTCCGGAATTGCCCCGGCGGTCGCGATACGGCAGAAGAATTCGACGCGCAACCCCAGATCGACAGTAGCCACGGCAACGGAAATTTATGATTACCTGCGGTTGCTCTTTGCGCGCTGCGGGCAGACCTACTGCATCAAGTGCGGCGCGGAGGTAAAACGCGATTCTCCTGACGAAATTGCCAACAGAATACTGACGCTCGCGCCTGGCCGGCGATTCTACGTGCTTTACATGTTGCACGTGTCGGTCCCCGAAGCAGGCTCTCCGGGAAAGCGTACCGGTAAGAAAAGAGCTGGGGCGCCACCAGGCACCGACGTGCTGCGGCAAACGTTGATTGATTTGCAAAAGCGTGGGTTCAACCGGCTGTATCAGGATGGGCGAGTGCATGAGTTCTCTTCGCCGGAAACACTGCTCGACGTAGATTTTGCCAGGCCTGTATACGTACTCGTGGATCGATTGGCTGTGAATCCACAGTCGCGAGCGCGATTGGTGGACTCCATCGAGATTTGTTATCGCGAGGGGGGTGGTGAAGCGATTCTGGACTTTGTGGCCGACAGCGCGGGAAATCCGGTCGAGCGGATGAATTTCAATGAGCGCTTCGAATGCAAGAACGACGGGACAATTTATCAGGAGCCGGAGCCACGGCTGTTTTCGTTCAACAATCCCTATGGGGCATGCCCACGGTGCCAGGGATTTGGCAACACCATCGATTTCGATTTGAATTTGGTGGTTCCCGATCACAGCAAATCGCTCGACGACGGGGCGATTGAACCATGGACTAAGCCGCGCTACCGAGTGCTTTTACAGGACGCGCGGAAATGGGCGAAGAGCCAAGGGATTCCGACGAGTGTAGCCTGGAGGCAGCTTTCTGCCGAGCAGCGGCGACTGCTCCTTGAAGGTGATCCCGAGCACGATTTTGACGGCGTGAAGGGATTCTTCAGCTACCTCGAACGGAAAAAGTACAAGCTGCACATTCGAGTGTTCCTCAGCCGCTACCGCGGGTATGCCACTTGTCCGGATTGCGGCGGAACGCGGTTACGTCCTGAAGCGCGTGCGGTGCGGATCAACGGACAGAATATTACCGATCTGTGCAAGCTGACGGTGAAAGCCGCAAGACGATATTTCGGCGAACTACAGCTCACGGTGGCACAAGCGACGGTTGCGGACAAGATTCTCGAAGAAGTTCGTTCACGACTGCAGTTTCTCGATGAAGTCGGACTGGACTATCTGACGCTGGACCGGTTGACGTCAACGTTGTCGGGGGGGGAATCGCAGCGGATCCAACTAGCAACGTCGCTCGGATCGCATCTTGTTGGCGCACTCTACGTTCTGGATGAGCCGTCGATTGGGTTACATCCTCGAGACACCCAGCGGCTCATCGACATACTGAAATCGTTGCGCGACTTGGGGAATACGGTGCTGGTGGTGGAACACGATCCGGACACGATCAAATCGGCGGATCGGATTATTGATCTGGGACCAGGGGCAGGCGAATTGGGTGGCAAGCTTTTGTTCAGCGGAACCCATGAAGAAATATTGAAAGATCCCAAGTCAATCACCGGACGGTACCTGAGCGGGGAGTTAAAAATACCGATTCCCGCGGCGCGTCACAAACCAAACGGGAAATTCCTGCGGTTGAGCGGGGCGACGCTGCACAATCTGCGAAATGTGGATTTGATGCTGCCCCTAGGGACGCTGACCGTGGTGACGGGCGTGAGTGGTTCCGGCAAGTCCACCCTGGTGCACAACGTCTTGTATCGGGCGCTGCAGGCAAAACGCAGCGGAGCGAGCATCAAGGAACTTTGCGAACGACTGGAAGGCGATGCTGAAATTACCGATTTGGTGATCGTGGATCAATCGCCGATCGGGCGTACGCCGCGATCGAATCCGGCAACCTACTTGAAGGCTTTTGACGCGATTCGCGAAGTGTTCGCGGACACCCCGGACGCAAAGCGAAAGGGATATACCGCCGGCCACTTTTCTTTCAACGTGCCCGGCGGCCGCTGCGAAACATGCCAGGGGGACGGGACGGTCACAGTGGAAATGCAATTTCTGGCGGATGTCGAGCTAATATGCGAGGAGTGCCGCGGGCAACGCTTCAAGAGCAGCGTGCTTGAAGTGCGCTATCACGGGAAAAACATTCACGATGTATTGGATATGACGGTGCGAGAAGCATTGGCGTTTTTCGTGAACCTGTCAAAAGTGGTATCGAAGCTTCGGGTGCTGAATGAAATCGGACTCGGCTACTTGCGGCTGGGCCAATCGGCAACAACTCTTTCCGGCGGCGAGGCGCAGCGGTTGAAACTGGCGTCGCACCTAACGCGCACGGAAAATAAGGGGATTCTGTACATTCTGGATGAACCGACGACCGGACTGCATTTCGACGATATTGCCAAGCTGTTGGCGGCTTTTCGCAAATTGCTGGAATCCGGGGCGTCTTTGCTGGTGATTGAGCACAATCTCGACGTGATCAAGTCCGCCGATTGGCTGATCGACATGGGGCCTGAGGGCGGCGATCAAGGTGGAAAAATAATCGCGACAGGGACTCCGGAGCAGGTTGCGAGGAATACGCAATCACACACGGGACGATACCTAGCCAAAGTACTGGCGAATGGAAACGGCAAGGCAAAGTCGCTGGGCAATGGCCCATCCAGACCTTCCGTTGCGCTTCAAGAGAGAAACGGAAACGGAAAATAAATTGGCCCGCCCCGCGCGAACTCGCCTGCTCCTCCGGTCGATGGCCGCATGCGCAAGTTTGGGGCTGTACGGACTCGCCGGGGTACCGGCCGATTGCTTGGCGAACGGGATGCTACGGCAATCGGCACAAGCATCAAAACCGCAAAAACTTCGCAATCCATTGAACGATATGCTGGACGAGGCACAGGCAGCGATCGATAAGAATGATTTCGAGGCCGCGATCACGCCGCTCGAGAAATTCATCGCTGAAAAGCCGGCCGTAGCCTTCGCTCACTTTCAATTGGCCTACGTATACACAAATTTGAAACGTCCAGAGGAAGCGAAGCCCGAATATGAGCGAGCGATTGCGCTCGATCCGAAATTCTTCGAAGCGTATCTGAATTTGGGGACACTGCTGCTGGAAAGTTCTCCGAAAGATGCCGTCGCACCATTGCGGAAAGCGGTAGAGTTGCAGCCTGCGCAGAATCACCCGCATTACCTACTGGCCGTGGCGCTCGACCGCTCTGGTGACGAACCGGGAGCGGCCAAAGAGTTCGAGCAAATTGTAAGCCTCGAGCCCAACGATATTACAGCGTTCCGATACCTGGGCTGGTATTTCCTTAGGCAGGGTAAGCCTGCGGAAGCAGAAGCAAAATTCCGCGAAGCGTTGCAGGTTGCGCCGAAAGATCCGAAAGCTTTGCTCGGCTTGGCCGAGAGTCTTGATGCACAAAAAAAACCGGAAACCGCAGATGCCTACCAGGAATATTTGTCGGCCAATCCCGGGGATTCCCAAGTTCGCAATCGACTCGTTTACGCGTTGCTCAATCAGCAGCAATACGATGCGGCGCTTAGAGAGCTGGACAAGGCGCCCGACCGCACGCAGCCAAGCGAGGAAACTCTGAAATTGCGCGCGGATATACAGCTCGCGCAAAAGAGAAATGACCAGGCGATTGAATCCATCAAACAGGCGGTCGTGCAAAAACCGCAAGACGCCCAATTGCATGGGGAGCTTGGCCGGCTGTATCTAGGCGAAAGAGATTTTCCAAACGCCGAGAAGGAGCTGAAGATTGCGCTCGGTTTGGACAAAAACAATCTCACCTATTTTAAGAACCTGACCTCTACCTATTATTTGAGCGGAAATTACCCTATGGCGCTGGCAGGACTGGACGAGTTAGAGAAGGTTGAAACGCTCAACGCTGGGCAATGGTTCATTCGCGCGCTTTGTTACGATAAACTGGGGCAGATACTGCCCGCCCTTAACGCTTATCGCAAATTTCTGGAACTTGATCAGAACAAGAATCCTGATCAGGTCTGGCAGGCGAACCAACGCATCCATGTCTTGCAGAAGATGGCCGACAAGAAGAAGTAGCGCGGGGTATATGCTGTCGGCATGCCGGGTGGCAGCGTGCTTGGTGCTCGCCGTGCCGGGCGCAGAGTCTGCAGTCGACAAGGTAAGCGAGCTGCAAGCGCGATTTGACCAGGAACCACATGCCACGACGAAGATCAAGATTCTTGACAAGCTCGGCGAAGCACAATCTGCGGCGGCTAGCCAGGCCCAGAAAAAAGAGGATTACATCGGCATCGGATTGATATTTGAAAAGTACCGGGACAACGTGCGAGCCGCGTATGAGACTCTAAAGAAGCAGGAGCCCGATGCGGACAAGCACCCAGAAGGATACCGGCGGCTTGAATTGCAGGTACGCAGGGGGATTCGCGAACTAGACGATATGACGATAATTGTACCGTCGGAAGTTCGTCCCCCTTTACAGCTGGTTCGAGAGGATCTGATCAAAATGGACGACGATTTGATCCACGATCTCTTTCCCCCACACACCGTGATACCGACTCCGCCACCGGCGAAGGTGAAAAAGCCATGAGCCGTTTGGCCAAGTTGTGCCAATCGAGTTGCACGCTGGTGATCCTCCTTTTCGCGAATTTTGCCCACGCCCAGCGCCCGGAGAAGGATTACCTCTCACTGATTGAGGCCGATCAGATTCGCGAGGCGGAAACTCCGAACCAGCGAATCAAGCTTTTCCTGACTTTTGCCGACGATCGACTGAAGAAATTTCAGTACGAGCTGGACCACCCTTCACCCAATAAGCACACGGAACTCCTCAACTATCTGATGAACTCGTATATTGGATGCGTGGATGATGCCGCTGACATTATTCAGCTTGGATTGGAAAAGCAGGACAATATCCGGCAAGGAATCGATCTGATGGCGGAACGTGCGAAGGCGTTTTTGCCGATTCTGCAAAAATATCAGGCCGAAGGTCCGGACTTGGAGTTGTATAAGGAAAACCTAGATGACGCGGTTGAAGGAACACAAGACGCTTTGAACGAAGCTGAAAAAGCTCGCAAGAAGGCGGCTCCGCCACCGGTGAGGCGCAAGAATTGAGTCTCCGCCCCCGCAGCTTGATCCAGGTGCCCGACGGGGCAGCTATTTTTCAACGCATGTTTACGCGACTCGGTTGCAACGAACGGCCGCCTAATTTTCACGTTGAGTTTTATCCCTACAGCAGCTTGGTGATCACGATTCGAAGGCGGCAGGAATCGTTCTTCGTGCGATTTTCGGATTTGTTACGGCGAGCGCCACAAACTGTTCTGGAAGGCGCCGCGGCACTGCTGCTGGCACGTGTCTATAGGCGGCGAACTCCGCGCGCGCTGGTGAGAGCGTACCTGGAATACGCGCGGTCGGATCGGACAAGAACGCGAATCAGCAGCATGCGGCGAAGCAGAGTGCGGTTGAAGCATACGGCTGCGCAGGGCAAGCATTACGATTTGGCTTCGCTGTTCGATCAACTCAATCAGAGATATTTTGAGAATGCGCTCGAGAAGCCGCATATCGGCTGGAGCAGCCGAGGGTGGCGACGGCAATTTGGATGCTACGACCCCGGACCGAATCAGATTTTGTTGAATCGCCGGATGGACGTGCCAGGGGTTCCGCAGTTCGTCGTGGAGTATGTGCTATACCACGAGATGCTGCATGTAAAGCATCCGACGAGAAGATCTGGATGCAGCTTGATTTCGCATTCGCCGGAGTTTCGGGCAGAGGAAAAGCGTTTTGATCATTTTGATCGGGCAAGGAGGTTTTTGGACCGGTTGGCAAGATAAGACAAGACCAGCAAGCATGGAGAAACACTGTCTAAGGTCCGGCACTTGCACTTAGATTATTCGCGGGAGTTCTTTTCTTTGTCGATTTCGGCATGGAGCTTGTCGATTTTTTTTCTGATTTTGTCAGCATCTTCGGCGTGGGGATACAGATCCAGATAGCGCTGGTACGCTTTCACGGCCTGCTTTTTCCTGTTTTGCTTCTCATACGCTTCGCCCAAGTACAAAAACGGAATCGCGTAGCCGGGTTTGGCTACGGCAGCATCCTCGAAGCGATCAATCGCTGCATCGAGGTCGCCCTTTTTCATGTAGTATTTCCCGACTTCAAGATCCTTTTCCGCACGAAGAGGATCCCACTTTGGCTGATCGGGCGCTGATTGAACAGCCGAATCCGTATTTGGTTTTGCCTTTGGTTGATCGACCGGCTTTGCCGGGGCGTCGTCCTGGGGTGGAGGTGGCGGTGGGCTCTGCGCGCGTGCAGTACCGGCAGCGAACACCAGGCCGCCGACGGAAAGACATAAACCCACCGCTACTTGTGGAAGCCGTTTCACGTTGTCGAATCTCTCCCCATTGCGATTCCGAGCTATAGGGAGAAGTTGCCTCGGCTACTTGCCCATCAACTCATCAACGAGCTTCTGGGCACCATAGAGCTTATTCATCGCTTCGGTCATTGCCCCGGTATGAACGGCCACAGCGCGATTGGCGGTGCCGTCATAGACAAAATCGCCGACGAGCGATTCAATGTTGCCGTCGAAGATCAAGCCGACGATGTCACCCTGGCGATTTACAACTGGCGAACCGGAGTTACCGCCAATGATGTCGTTGGTGGTGACAAAGTCCATGGGAGTTGTTAAATCCAACTTTACGCGTCCATCGATATAGCGTTGCGGCAAATCGAATGGCACTTTGTAGTTAAAGCTGGCCGCGCGATCGTAGAGGCCGTAGAGGGTGGTCTTCGGCGGAGCAATCGTGCCGTTCATGGGGTAGCCCTTTACCTGTCCATAGGAGAGTCGGAGGGTAAAGGTGGCGTCAGGATAGGTAGATTTTCCGTACACCGCGAAGCGCGCCCTGCCGAGCTCTTCGCCCGCTTGTTGCTGAACGCTTTGCACGTTGTCTTCAAACCACTTGATCTGTTCGCGGCGGATTGGATCTAGCTTTCGAGCCATGACGATCATGGGATCGGTAGAAGCATCCACGGCCGCTTGCCCGCCTTCGACGAGGGACTTGCGGACTGCAGGATCGGCCAGTTTCGTTCCGGTAACCAGTTGCGTAGCCGTTTCTGCTGGTGTGCGTCCCTCCAACACCGATTTCACCCAAGGGTCATTTGGACCAATCCCGTTAAGATCGAACTGGAGGGCGCTTGTAAGGCGTGCCACCTCCATTTCCGGATAAATGGGCGCGGGAGAGAACAAGCGTAACTTTAGGGAATCCAGTTGCGAGTCGTGAAAGCCCGGCAGTCGTTCGCCGTCAGGTTTCTTGATTTCGGCAACGTAGGTGACCACGTTGATCGCGAGGGTAGCCAATTGCGAATCAAACCCGCGATAAAACTGCTCGTTGATTCGCGTTTTGGCCTTTTCTACTGCCCTGTCGTCCTTTTCCCAGGCACTGCCGTACTCTTTTTTCCACTCCGGATTGGCGTCGACCTTGGCTTTAAACTCGTCTTCCTCTTTGCGCTTCTTCTCCATCAAATTCTTGTCTTGCAAGCCTAGTAAGCGTCCTTCATAGACCTTGCGGCTGTTCTCCAGACCAAAAATCATCGAAGCGGCCTGCCGGGCTTGCTCCGGACCACGCGCGGAATATTCCTTCAGCGTGGCAATGCGATTTTTGAGAAGCCGGATAACGGTTGGCGTGATGGTATCGCGGTCGAACTGCAGTTGCGCGTAGGTGTCGGAGCGTTGCGTAGACCCGGGATGGCCGGAAACAAACACCAGTTCCCCGTCGTCGGCGCCTTTGGGGTTCCATTTCAGATAATCCTTGCTGTCAATGGGCTTGCCATTTTCATAGACCCTGAAAATAGCCATGTCGAGGTCATAGCGTGGATACGTAAAATTGTCCGGATCGCCGCCGAAAAACGCCGCTTGTTGCTCCACGGCGAAAACCAGCCGCACGTCCGTATATTTTTTGTACCGGTAGAGCCAGTATTCTCCACCCTGGTAGAGGGTGACGACATCGGAGCGTAGCCCAGTCTTATCGGTGCTTTCCTTTTCGATTGCGGCGATGACGGCCCTGCGCTTGGCGAATTCCTCTTCGGCATTTTTGGAACCCTTTGTGGAATCATTCACACGTGCGGTAACGTCTTCGAGAGAGGTGAGCACATTGACCTCAAGGTCTTGCGACTTCATCTCCTGGTCGGGAGTTGCTGCATAAAAGCCGTCCTTGATGTAGTCGTGTTCGGCCGTGGAATTCTTCTGCAATTGTCCCCGAGCAACGTGGTGATTGGTGAGAAGCAATCCGTGAGGGCTAACGAATGAACCAGAGCCGCCGTCGTTCAAGCGGACGCTGGACAGACGCAAGTGGTCAAGCCACTGCTCGGTCGGGGTGAAGTTATAGCGTTCTTTCAAAAGTTTTAGTGGTGGATTATCGAATGTCCACATGCCTTCATCAGCAAAACTTGCAGGAACCAGAAGCCCCGCGGTAAGTAGAGCGGCAGCAGCCTGGCGAGCTACATGATGAATTTTCACGAACTTTCCTCTTTTCAATGGGGATGGCCACGCAGTAATTTGCCCACAGGATTATATACGAAACTACGGGCAAAGAAGTTTCCGCCCTGCCTCGGGCGGGCTGTAGGGCCCTAGCAGGGTTAGGCTGCGGCTATTTGCCGGTGGCGGTTTGCGGACGGGCGGTTGGAGCGTAATAACCGTTACGGGTTCGGGCCACCAACTTGCCTTTGCCGCGCGGGGGGATTACGTCAACGTGGACACTCCTAAAGCTTCCATCACGCGCGGCATTGGTCGGATAGTAGCCGAGAGTGTACTGATGGCGAATGTCGTGGGCTACTTGTTGGCAAATCGCGTGCACGTCCTCAATATTCTCGGGGAAATAGGCGACGCCCCCGGAAGCGTTGGCGATTTCGGTGAGAGCTTTCTTGGCGTTTTTGGCGCTGCGCTTGTTCTCCTGGGTGAGCAATCCAATCGTGTAGATAACGGTGTCTGTCTTCTGGATTTCGCGAATGGTCTTTTCAAGTGAACTCCGACTGGTATTGTCTTCGCCGTCAGTCACGATGAGCAGAACCTTTTTCTCTTTTACCCCTTTTTTCAAGTGATCGAGCGAGCCGATGATCGCGTCATAGAGTGCCGTGCTCCCGCGGGCATCGATGCGCTCAAGAGCTTCTTTTAGTTCCGGGATGCTGCTGCTGAAATCCTTGTCGAGATCGAGGTAAAAATCGTCGTTGAAATTAACGACGAAGGCTTCGTCCTGCGGGTTACTGTTCTGAACAAGTGTCAAGGCCGCTTCGTTGACGCGTGGCCGCTTGTCTCGCATCGAACCGCTATTATCGATAACAAGGCCCATGCTGACGGGAATATCTTCACGCTTGAAGACGGAAAGCTTTTGTTCAACCTTGTCTTCAAACACCCGGAAATTGTCCTGGCTGAGGCCTTCGACAAACTTACCGCGATCATCGAGCACGGTGGTGTGCAAGACCACCAAGTTCACGTCGACTGAAATTCTACTGCCAGACTGAGACTTGCCCGCTTCCTGTTCCGGAGGTGGAGGAGGGGGCGGCGTGTCCACCGGAATTTGCGCCCACGCGGGTACAGAGTTGAACAGGAGGAGGAGGAGGAGGGCCAGCAAAGCAATGGTGGCAAAGCGTGCGATAGGTAGCAAACGAACTACATCAGTGCGCAGGCGCGTAATAACCGGTTTTGGAGTAGGCGGTGAGAGGCGGAAGGCCTTTGGGTGCGCGCAATTTAACTTTAATTTTGCGCCAGCGCGCGTCGTGAGCGTGGTTACTTGGTTTGTATCCGAGAACATATTGGTTGCGCAGCTCCATGCCGATCTTGGAAGCAACGTCTGGAAGATCGTTTAGATGCTCAACAGCGAACACGCGCCCGCCAGTCAATTCGGTGATATCGGCGAGCAGCGATGGACCGTTGAGTTCCTCTGTTGTGCGATTGCGATAGCCAAGCGGGTCATAAAGGCCAATGGCATAGAGCTGGGTATCTGCTTCCTTGACCAGCCGCTTGATATCGTTCTCGTTGTACCTACTATGATTATCGCCTCCATCAGAAAGGATGAGCAAGGCACGTTTAGCGTTGTGTGCACCCCTCATCTGGCTGAGGCCGAGGTAGATCGCATCGAGTAGCGCGGTCCTGCCCTTTGGGGCAGTCAGCATCATGCGGCTTTGCAGGTCTTCCACGCTATTGGTGAATGCGCTGGTGAGTTCGGCACGCTCATTAAAACTGACTAAAAAGAATTCATCCTGGGGGTTAGCGGTCTTGAAGAATTCGAGGGCGGCTTCGCGAGCTTTGTCGACCTTGTTGGCCATACTACCGCTGAAATCGAAGATCACGCCGATAGAGATAGGGACATCTTCGGATGAAAACGTAACGATTTCCTGCTCGGTATTATCCTCGAAGACCCGGAAATTGTCCTGGTCGAGGCCGGTGACTAGGCGATTGAACGGGTCAGTTACGGTCACATTTACCAGGGCCAAGTCGACATCGGAGTGGATGACTTTACCCGGAACGATCTTCACCGCCGGGGTATCGTGCTTCGCGTCCACAAGTTTTGCCGGCGCCGTCGGAACCTGGGCCGGGTCGCGTGGCTGTTCTTGCGAAAGGACAGGGAGGGCTAGACAGAGCAAGACCATACAAGCAAACAGGCGGGAGGATGCTAGGGAGAAGCTGGTACGAACCGAAATCTTGAACCCAGGGCCTTTCACGGCTCCCCCATTCTTTCGGCTGTCCGAAAGGGCCGCGCGGAGATCACATCATAGCATTGGGAATCGGGAAGGCAAGAGGGATAAGAGGAATTGACAACGAATTTACAAATTTTGCGATCCCGGGAGTTGGCGAGATTGCCAGGTCACACCGTCTGCAAAGTGGCTGTGCTAGTATGCGAGCCAGAAGGTGAATTGATCCCGAAGGTAGGCGACTCCTTTGGATGACCAACAAGTAATTGTGGTAATCCCCTCGCGCTACGGATCGACGCGACTCCCGGGCAAACCACTGCTGGCGCTCGCGGGCAAGCCGATGGTGCAGCATGTGTACGAACGTGCGAAACGGGCGCAAACCGTAGATCGAGTGGTGGTAGCGACCGATGACGAGCGCATTGTCGTTGCGGTCACGGCCTTTGGCGGCGAAGTACGGATGACGCGAGCGGATCATCGCACAGGAACGGAACGGATTGCGGAAGTTGCCGCACACGAGCGGGGCGATATTTTCGTCAATGTGCAGGGCGATGAGCCGCTGATTGATCCGGTGGCGATTGATACGGCGGTAGCTTCCCTGCTTGAAGAGCCGGTGGCACAAATATCGACTGTTGCGACGCCGATACGCCACCCGGGCGACATTATGGACCCCAATATAGTGAAGACGGTGCTGGACTTCGACTCGAACGGAATGTATTTTTCTCGCGCGCCCATTCCGTGGGTACGCGACCGGCAGCAGAAGGTTCATCTGAAGTATTGGAAGCACTTGGGTCTGTACGCGTTTCAGCGCGATGCCCTGTTGGAGTACCCGACCTTGCCTCAGGGAGAGTTGGAAAGGATCGAGCAACTGGAACAATTGCGTTGGCTCGAAAATGGTTGGAAGATCAGGGTGGCGGAAGTGGAACACGATGCAGTGAGCGTGGACGTGGCGGAAGATGTGACGCGTGTCGAAAAACTGCTGAAGGCACAGAAAGAGTAACCAAACCACAGCCGACGTGTGCGGCGCCGGTGGACGAGAAATGACAGCTGACCAGAAATGGGCGCCGGGCACCGGATTGCTCGCTAAGGTGTTTGTATGGTGGCGATGCCTGAGGTAATGCGCGTGCTGTCGGTGCAAAGCACATAGGTCGTGCTCGGGCTGACAACGTAAGCGACGAAATTAAAGGTAGTGGAAGAGGGACTGCCGCCGGCGACCTGAAGCTTGTTGTTGGCTGAACCGTCCGAGTTGATCGTCAAATTTCCGGTAAGACCGATGTCTGAATAGAGAGTACTCCCGGTCGTTCCTTCTTCGGTGTAATCCATGACCCCGGTAAGATTACTCGAAGTGGTCGAAGCTAGCGTGTAGATGCCGACGAAGTTTTCAGCCAGCGGCACGAAGGTTTGCGAGCCGATCTGAATGCCGCTCCAATTGAAGGCGTAGTTGCCTGCGAGATTTGTGTTGGTAAAAGGCGCCCCAGACTGCGATTGCATCGGGCCATCTGCGACGACGTTCACGCTGGTGTTCTCTATGACGGCCTGCGTTGGAGAAACTAAATAGAAAACGTAATTCACCTGGCCCAAATTTGAATCCTTAAATGCAAGAGTTCCGCGACCAGAGCCGGCGTGTGCTTGATCGATGGTGTAATTCGCATTGGAGATATTGTTTCCCTGCGAAATGTGCGCGGTGGTTCCATCATTATTCTGATCAAGAGAGAGTGCACCGATACCGCCATTGCCGTCGGCGGTGAAACGCGCGACTTGGGCTAGGGCTCCCCCATTGGCGACCAGTGATGACCCGCCAACCAGATAAACAAAACTGCCAGTAAATCCAGAATTTTGCGTGGGAATATCGGCGGATTGCAGGGCGGCGTCTCCTTGTGTGGCTGCAGAACTATCTTCTTCGAGGATTTTGATCCGGGTGCTATTCACAATATAAAAAGCATAGGTGTTGCCAGCGAAGTTCATGGTGCCGCGGCCAAAGTTGGTGCCGTTCCCGGTTGGATCCATCTGATAGCTTCCGGTGGTAATCACGATAGGACCGGAGACGGTGCCGTCGTTTTCATCTTCGACTCCTCCGGTGACGTTTCCATTGCCATCAAGGGTAACCTCGCCGACGACAGTCAGAGGCGCGGCGTTCGCGCTGGCAAAAGAGACACCGGAGAAATCGAACACGTAATTCCCCCTGAGAGCGTCGACGCTGAACTCTGAAGGCGTTTGCAAAACAAAACCGCCGTTCGTCGATGCATTCAAATCGGTTTGGACCATGATGCCCTGGCTGTCGGAAAGTAAGGCGATGTTCAACTGTAGCCCCCCACCGTTGCTGTTCTGAAAGACCAGGAGACCTCTGCCATTGGCTTGGATCGTATAGCTTCCACCGGAGAGAGTAATTTCCGATGCGCCTGAACTGCCTTGGACGAGATCTTCTAGCCCGGCGGTAATGGAGCCGCTGCCATCGGCAACAAAGCTGCCGATGCGAGCGATGTAGGCGCCGTTTGTATCGATGCCACTCATGGAGAAACCGTACTGGCCTTTGAGGCTGGCGTTCGAGAAATTCCCGGTAGGGGGAGGAGGAGTAATGTTGGAGCCGCCGCCGCAAGCGGCGAGGGTGGTCGCAATTGCGAATAGCAGACTGATGCGGGGCCGCTTCACATCACACCTCCCTGCTTCTGGCCATCCCTGGCCTGGGCGGGGATCGTCGGAGGAATGGGAAAGCCGTGGGGAGTGCGAACGACGAGGGTTTCTGTCCCCTTCTGCAGGATTCGCGCGAGAAATTGCGTCGTGTGATTGGGCAGGCTCACCGTTTCGCCGATGATCCGAACTGTGTCGCCGGTTTGAAGGGTGAAATGACTTGTGGCAAGTGTGCGGGCATCGCCGAGGTGGACGTCGACAATCCCGGACGGAGTCTCTAATCTCAGGCGTGGACCAAGAGGGGCGGAGAGAGAGGACGGTGCGAAGGAAAGGACGGTACCCACGAGAGTTAACTCGCGGCTGACCTCGTACGCTTCGGCAGAAGAGAGATTTTGCGTCGGCGGGGCGGCACGATTCTGAGCAAAATTCGAACGAGCGCACAGAAGTAAGATGCCAGCCGTCGCTACCGACAGCCATTTCTTGGTCATGATCAACTTCGCCTCGTAAGAATATACTTTCTCGAATTCTTTCTTCGAGACCCAGCTCGTCGGACGGTTTTTTTTAAGAAACGCAGTGCTCTCCGTCAAGCGTAGAGACGTCGAGGGAGCACCCCACTTTCTTAACACAAGGAGACCAAAAACGTTTCATTCAATCAGAAAAAACTTTAATCGATTGGCTGAAAGAGTTCGCATTGACAGACCGAACAGATGCGACCATAATTCCATGTACGTCAATCCTGCGGAGGTCTACGAAACTCAATTCCGCTAATAGTGGAAGCGAGTAACCCGGATGGCGCCAAAATACATCTTTGTAACCGGTGGTGTTGTTTCCTCTCTTGGCAAGGGCGTTGCAGCCTCTTCGATCGGATGCCTCCTCGAAAGTCGCGGTTTTAGAATCACGATTCAAAAATGTGATCCGTATTTAAACGTCGATCCTGGGACGATGAGCCCGTACCAGCACGGTGAGGTGTTTGTGACCGAAGATGGGGCGGAGACCGACCTCGATCTCGGGCACTACGAGCGCTTTACCCATGCCAAACTGACTCGTGACAACAACTGGACAACCGGACGCATCTACGAAACGATTCTTTCGAAGGAACGTCGCGGCGATTATCTAGGGAAGACCGTCCAGGTCATTCCTCACGTAACTGATGAAATTAAACGTTGTGTCAAGCGCGTCGCAGAAGGCGTCGACGTGGTCATCGTGGAAATTGGCGGAACGGTCGGGGACATCGAATCGCTGCCGTTTCTGGAAGCGATCCGGCAGATGCGCCTCGAATTGGGCATCGAGAACACATTGTTTGTGCACGTGACGCTCGTTCCCTATATTGCGGCCGCCGGCGAATTGAAGACCAAGCCGACACAACATAGCGTGAAGGAAATGCTGGGCATCGGAATTCAACCGGACGTCTTGCTTTGCCGCAGCGACCGGCATATTTCCGCGGATTTAAAGCGAAAGATTGCCTTGTTCTGCAATATTGCGGAATCCTGCGTAATTTCCATGGAAGACGTGAAGACGATTTATGAAGTGCCCGTGGAACTGAATAAGGAAGGTTTGGACGCACAAATTTTGAAGCGCCTGCATTTGGAAGAACGGCCAGCCAACATGCAGCCGTGGCTGGACATGCTGCAGCGATTGCATCATCCGAAAGGCGAGGTACGCATCGGAATTGTTGGGAAATATGTGCAGCTTGAAGATGCGTATAAGAGTTTGCGCGAGGCTTTGCTGCATGGTGGATTGGCGCATAACCATAAGACCGTTGTGGAATGGATCGAATCCGAGGAGATTGATTCGCTCGAGACCGCAGAGAAGCGGTTGCGTGGTTATGACGGGATTCTAGTGCCGGGCGGATTTGGAAAGCGCGGAATTGAAGGAATGGTGCACACCATTCAATACGCGCGTGAACATAAGATTCCCTTCTTTGGGATTTGTCTCGGTATGCAATGCGCGACGATTGAATATGCGCGCGATGCGGCCGGCCTGAAGCAGGCGGATAGCACGGAGTTTGATCCGCAGACACCTCATCGCGTGATTTACAAATTGCGCGAACTACTGGGCGTGGATGAGATGGGTGGCACGATGAGGCTGGGCGCGTGGCAATGCAAACTCGAGCCGGGATCGCTCGCATACAAAGCTTACGGCAAAACGGAAATCAGCGAGCGGCATCGCCATCGTTATGAATTTAATCGCGAGTATGAAAAGGCTTTGACGGCGGCTGGATTAAGGATTACGGGACGGACGCCGGACGAAAATTACGTGGAAATCGTTGAGGCGCCCGAGCACCCATGGTTCCTCGGCTGCCAATTCCACCCGGAGTTTAAGTCCAAACCGCTCGAGCCGCATCCGTTGTTTGCAGCCTTTGTTGGAGCGGCCCTGGAACACAAGATTCAGAAGCAGCGGCCAACGGCAGCAGCGAGCGCCGAGGCACAACCGCTGGCTCCTATCGTAAGGGCGACGCCGCACGCCACGGCGTAGCAGGATTCTAGAATACCTCGAGTGCCAGAGTACACGCATCAAATATGAAACGTGGCCAGGATCAATAGCCTCGGCGAGCCAATGCCGCGGAACGCGCCGTCAGACATTTGTGATATCTTCGACTAATGGATGAATCGACTTAGCCGCGCAATCCCTCCGTTTACTGTGAGTAAGCGACGTCTATCCCTTGAGTGATTTACCTTGGTTCTCGATATATGCTTTGAGGATTTCGAGAGTCGCACCGCCAACGGAGCAGAGAAAGAATCCGCTGCTCCAAACAGTGCGGAGATTTTTACGCCAAAAGAAGGAGCCGTACTTGTCTAACAACGCTTTGGCAGATTTGCTCTTGAGAGTGCCGATGACTGCACTAAGCGTTCGTGAAATCTGAGCAGAAGTGTATGTGGTCTTCCTCTGCAGCGAACTCAATGATTTCACACGTGACGGATTCGGCATTAAAGTGATATTGATAAAGTCTCGCCTCTCTGAGGTGAGTATATGACGGCGAAACTTCACACAAAATACGACCTGGATAGCCAAGTGGTAGAAACAGTGGTTTGCACGGTCAAAGTCAAGGTTCCCGATGCGTTTACGGGACTTCTCAATGACCTTCGGGACCGCAGTGCTATGGCTGTTCGGGAAATGCTGGCTCACCGTGAGAAGTCCTCAAGCAAATATTATGACAGTGTTCCCTGCGTCATCGCCAAGAGTTTAATAACTAAATATCAACATAACAATAAGTGTAAGTCTGTCACCAACGTTGTCATCCCCATTTGTGGCGACAAGGGCAAGATAGTCAAACTCGAAGGCGGTGGTATCCGCATTCCTGTCCTGTTCAAGAAGTACATCCTGCCTGTCGAGTGGCTTCGTCCAATTATCGGATTCATTCGCAGCGTGGAGTTCCTTCAACGCAAAGGCGTCTGGTATTGCCATGTCAGTTACAACACGCCAGCACAGCCCTTGCTATCACGTCCGACAGGTATGGTCGGTGTGGACCGCAATTCTGTCGGGGCTGTCGCTACATTGGCCGACCCGCAGAATGGGAAAGTCTTGCACCTGGGTTTCAATCCCGCCAAAACGAAAGAAGTCTGGCGTGGGCAGAAATCTAATTTGCAGAGTCTTGGGAAAAAGCGTCTCCTTCACAAGATTCGCAACAAGCAATCGAGGCGCACAAAGTATGAGAATCACTTGGTGTCCAAACAAGTAGTGGACTACGCCGCATCACATCGTCGGTCGATCATCGTGGAGAAACTGGAAGGCATGCGAAAGAAAGGTTCTAAGATTCGCTCCTACGTGGAGAAATCTCAGTGGTCCTTCTATCAACTCATGTCGTTCATTCTCTACAAAGCCGCTTTGCGTGGCGTGATGGTAGTCGAGACAGACTCTGCATACACATCGCAAGAATGCTCTCGCTGCCATAAGTTAACCAAGCCCAACGGGAAATCTTTCCGCTGCGCTCATTGCGGACACCATGACCACCGAGACGCTAACGCGGCTTTCACGCTTTCACAGCGTGTTGAGCCTATTGGTGGAGTTGCGTGGGAGTCAGAGCGCCCACGTTCGGTGCTATTGGTGGCACCGTTTACGGGAACAGAGGTGCAGCAATGTGCCTAGGCAAACGTAACCCGGATGATAGGGAGAATCCCAGAGTTCACTCTGGGAGCATCAATCCTCGCGAAATTACTCTTGGATCTCTGCGCCTTGGCGGCGGCAATCCATTATTTTTGATTGCAGGACCGTGCGTGATCGAATCGGAAGTGCATGTCCGCAGTATGGCCGAGAACATTGCGAGGATCGCCGCGGATGCTGGAGTTCCCTACATTTTCAAAGCATCCTATGACAAGGCAAATCGCACGTCGGTGACGGCCTTTCGAGGGCCAGGATTACGCGCAGGCCTACGCATCCTGGGAAAAATCAAGAAGGATTTGAACTTGCCGATTCTGACGGACATTCACGACGCCGGGCAGGCGGCCCCGGCGGCGGAAGTTGCCGATATTTTACAGATTCCCGCATTTCTGGCGCGTCAGACAGACCTATTGTTGGCGGCAGCGGCCACGGGCCGAATTGTAAATGTAAAGAAGGCACAATTCCTGTCGCCATGGGATATGGGAAATGTTGCGGAGAAAGTGGCGTCATCGGGAAATGACAAGATCATTTTGACGGAACGCGGCGCGAGTTTTGGCTACAACAACCTGGTTGTGGATATGCGTTCGTTCCCCGTGCTTAAGAACTTTGGCTATCCGGTTGTCTATGACGTGACGCATTCCGTTCAACTGCCTGGTGGGCAAGGGCATGCGAGCGGCGGGCAACCTGAGTTCATCGAACCCTTGGCGCGCGCGGGCGTTGCCGCAGGGATCGACGGAATATTTTTGGAGACGCACGAGGATCCTTCCTCTGCGTTATCGGACGGCGCGAATGCGTTGCCCCTGGGGCAATTGCCGAAGTTATTGTCGCGATTGAAGCAACTCTCCACGCTCGTCTGTGGCTGGGGAGCTCTATGAGTCTCTCTACGGCTCGCCGGGTTCTCGGGATTGAAGCACAAGCATTAGAGGATCTCCAGGCGCGGCTCGACCAATCGTTTGTGAAGGCGGTGGATCTTCTGCTTGCGTGCAAGGGACGAGTTGTAGTTACCGGAATGGGCAAATCTGGGCTGGTGGGCCGCAAAATTTCTGCGACATTCTCAAGCACCGGCACCCCATCGTTTTTTCTGCATCCCGCCGACGCGCTGCATGGCGACCTCGGAATGCTGGCCAAAGGCGATGTGCTTTTGGCAATTACCTATGGTGGTGAAACACAGGAAATCTTGAATCTCCTAGAATCCTTGAAGCGCCTGGAGATTCCTATCGTGCTGCTGACCGGGAAACTGAGCTCGACTTTGGCCCAAGCAAGTGAAGTTGTGGTGGATGTCAGCGTGAAAGAAGAAGCCTGCTCCTTGAATCTAGCGCCGACGGCCAGTACGACGGTGGCCATGGCCGCGGGAGATGCCTTAGCAGTTTCGCTTCTCGAGCGCCGCGGTTTTCAGCCAAACGATTTTGCGGTGCTGCACCCAGCCGGACGGCTGGGCAACAAATTGCTTCGGGTGAAGCATTTGATGCATGCGGGCGATTCCCTTCCCCGGGTGACGCCGGAGACCCTGATGCCCAGCGTATTCCATGAAATGTCGGCAAAGAAACTGGGCATGACAACGGTAACAACAGCCGATGGAAAGTTGGTTGGAATTTTGACAGACGGCGATCTGCGGCGCCTGATGGAAAAACACGGCGGGGCGACACTTTCGATGCGAGTCGAGGAGTGCATGGTGCGCTCTCCGCAGACGATCAGCCCGGAATTATTAGCAAGCGAAGCTCTGAACTTGATGGAGAAGAAAAAAATCACTTCGATTGTGGTTGTCGATCGGGACACAGAAACCGTGCTTGGTGTAGTGCACCTTCACGACCTTTGGACTCTGCAATTAATTTAGTGAGTATTGCGGCCCGCCGTAGTTCGATCCCCAAGAGCAGGCCGCCGGCCCCAGCATCATTTGCTGCTGCAACACTGCGGAAAGATTTGCGTCTGAACAACGATTTGCCCAAGGCACGCGAAGTCTTTGGCAGTATAGAGTCGATAGCCGGCATGCGAGCGCTGTTTCGGCCGCAGCAAACCCATCGATCGTGGACAGTAACGCCAGCACCTGCGGCAAATTGCTTCGTGCGATAGAGCTCGTTACTGTTCATGGGTGCCTCCCTGAGGATCCTCCGGCCTGCAGTTCTGCGACAAGTTCGTCCTTGGTTGCTTGGCATTCCTGATAACATT
>Ga0074046_10000493_pt1 | contig 36196 bp, 51 predicted proteins | sample BogForMeECP23OM3_FD_94441 | JGI IMG/M metagenome (GOLD analysis project Ga0074046, IMG submission 94441) | Bog forest soil microbial communities from Calvert Island, British Columbia, Canada - Bog Forest MetaG ECP23OM3 | ecosystem: Environmental > Terrestrial > Soil > Wetlands ... | reverse complement strand
GGGCCGCTGTCGCGCAGCGCACAGAGCGGTCCCGCGCAGCCACTCGGAGAGAGCCTGTCCCGCGCTTTCGGCGGCAGCTTCTATCTCTCCTAGTTCTTCGGGAGTCAGTCTCGTGGCCGCAGTCTTGGTGCGGAAGCCGGGCTTCGCCTCTTCGCCGAACGGCAAACTGGACTGGGGATTAGCTTGAACGCGGGGACTACTCATTGGACGAACCGCCTTGTTGCACTACTGCGCTTAATTCCGCTGCGATTAAACTGCGCAATTGTTAGTTCACCGCAAGGTCTTGCGCTTCAACGCGTTTACGTGATCGACGATGGGCGGCAGAGCTGATCGCACAATCCCTCAAGAGAATTGAGGCAATAGACGAGGCATACTTGTACGGTTCATTTGCAAGCAACCAACAGGACGCTGCCAGCGATATTGACGTGCTCGTGATTGGCTCCCCGCGCGAGGAACATTTAGCACAGGCCGTGGGAAGGCTTGAGCGGCAGCTAGGGCGCGAAATCAACTACACCGTGCTAACACCAAAGGAATTCGGGTCGCGCCGCGCTCGGAAGGATGCGTTTCTGGAAAGCGTCTGGCACAATAAGCGTGTTTCGCTCATAGGTCTGAATGAAGAAACTAAAGCCCCACACGGTTGACTGGGCGCAAATCGAGCGCTTCCTCGCGAGCGCGGATAAGAAGCTGGCCTCGGCCCGCAAAATTCTCGCCTTTGACGAAGAGGCTTGCCTTCAGCAAGCCTACGAAGCGATGCTCAAAGCTTCCCTGGGGTTCATGTTCAGCCATGGATTCCGTGCGAGAAGTCATCCGCGGCCACGCGGAAACGAATGCGAATCGTCGCCTGACGGCAACGTCAACAATTGCGATGCTACGATCCGCGCTGTTCATCGTTCCGAGTATGTGTAGGTTCTTAGGTAGGTTGAGCGACCGATGGAACGGTGAGCCAAAGTCATAGGGCAACTGGATCACGCGCTCGCGGGTGGTTTCGGTTTCTAAGAGAAAAATCGCTTCGCCCAGGATCTTGCTTAAGTCGGCTCGGTTGATTTCGTCGATGTGCAGCAGATACGGTCGAGACAAGTCGCCTGACGCCAGGGCTGCTGCTTCCATCAGCACGCCGGGCGTCGCTTTGAAACGCAGACCAACTCCACCATCGGAATTGTCAGGAGCAAGGCCTCCAATGAAGTTTTCGTAGGTCGTGTTGGCGTGGAATTGGATGCTCCTCCCCTAGCCCTTGTACTCGTCGCCGAGGAGGTCGAGGGCCATTTTCGTTTTACCTGTACCAGGAGGGCCCTGGAGAATTACGTAGCGTCTGAAGTCCAACAGGGCCTTCACTTCATGTCGCTCAACTCCCGGCATAAGGCAGTCGAGCCAACCCGACCTGACTTCTTCGGCGCTCGGCTGCCACCGGGCGAGCGGCCCGTATCCCCTCTCTTCGAAAAGAAGGTCCAGGAGAGCGGTTAGTGCAGCCTCTGTCGCCGCTTTGTCGTTCGTGGGACGAAATAGCGCGTAGACCTCTTTGCCGTAGCGATCAAGGGCGGCCTTGTGGCTGAACCACTCTTTCTTGATTTCATCTGGAACCGAAATATCGGTCCGCGTAGGGTCCTGTTTCGCCCAAGCGATACGACTTCCTTTGCGATAACGGCGGTTTAGCCAGCCGCAAATAGCTTTTGTCTTTCGTGCGTGGCCGGGCCGACCCAGAATCGCTTCGTCGGGAGTTAAACCTTGCGTACCAACCACTAGGCCGAGCAAACAAGGTTCGCCATCTGCAGGGAAAATTACGAATGATAGCCCGCTGTAGGCGCCCGACGGAGGGTTGGAAGGATGGATGTACGCAGCAAACGAAACCCCAGTCTCTCCGCCCATTGCTGGAGCACGAAGCGCGATTTCGCCGCTTGCTGCTTGCGGATAACGCCCTTCCGCCGAGCCAAACAGAGACGCGAGGGCTGCCTCGTTTCGATCTTTCCAGCCTGCGTCAACCGACGAGTGGATAACTTCCACCAATTTCTCAAAAGCCACTTGCGTTGAACCTCCTCATTCGCTCCGCACCAATCTACTCCTGCTGGGGTCTTCTGTGGAGTTATTCCGGGTTGTTCGTGCCCACTCAATTCGGCAACCGAATGCTTCACGTTGTCAGCGTCCAGTCACAACGCCTCCATATAGGGTCGAATGACATTGCTTACCCGGCAGACTTTAGCGTAGCGATAGATTTCGTTGATGCTGGCCTTTTTCTGGCGAAGACAATCCTTTAGGGCTTCGATTGTGACGTCGAGTCCGATTTTGTTCCGAAATTTGAAACAGTCGGCGACGGTCTTCGCGGCTGAATAGACACGGACTGGGACTCCCTCCACTTGATGTTTGTCGATTCCCTCTGTGAGTGATGGCCCTGACAGCCGAACGATGCTGAGTGAAGGCGAAGCGAGAGCAGGCGTCCTTGCCCCTTTGGAGAGAGCGATCCAAACCGAAGCAGGACTCTGCGTCGTGAGGTCGTGAAAGACAAGTGCCGAAAGCAGACAGACGGTAGCTTTCGGGACGCGCTTGGTGACTTCAGCGTAGGAGTGGCGTTCCGTCACGTCGGCATCTGGAAGTGTGTAGATTCCACGTGCGGGCCGATTAAGCTTGCCTTGCCGGCGCAGACGAACCAGATACTGCCGCGGAAAACCGATGGCCTCGACATCACGGGACCTAACAATCCCGTGTTCGCCGATGTACTGCATAATCTTCTGAAGAGGCTCTGCAGTGGCCTGTTTCAATATGTCGTTGCTTAATCATAACTAATGTCGTATTGCGACACATCTCTAAACATCCACCCGACCATAGAGGCTGGTTTTCCCGGGAAAGACCTTGCTGTTCAAGTAATGCGGCATGTGTTTCGGGACCGCGCCAATGGTGTAGGACTTCAAGACAACATTTTGCAGACACCGTCTGCAATATTCATCGCGCCAGTGCCGGCGCTTTTTCTGTCCAGGAAAAAAGTGGTGCGGGCGGAGGGACTGGAACCCTCATGGGCCGTTTAAGCCCTGCGGGTTTTCATACCGTTTGCGCCTTTCGCCGCCCGGACGTGAACCTGTTTGAGATCTCACGCCAGGTTTGCGGTCTGGACTATCCCTTTTTGTCTCTCAAAGACCTCGCTCGCGAGTACCTGCAAGTAGATAAGTCAACAGGACCGTCTACGGATTTTGTAACAAGCCAGAGATCATGTGTTCTGATTTCGTAGCAGGCGCGTCATTTTAACACTTAGCACCTTGACATAGTTCGCAGCGCATTATAGTTTACCTGTCATTCGGCGAAGCGAAGGATGAAGCATCAACTGCTTCTCGTCCGAGGGGGCTTCTACTCGCCGAATCCCAGGGGAACTTTGTTTTGCAAGTGTGCAATTTTCACGCGCCGAGGTGTGCGTGTGTGCATTACTTTCGCGATTATGACCGTCCTCTCACTGAGAGGACCTCAAATCGCGATTTTTGAAACCCTTCCGTGTAAGGAGGCTGCGTGTCCATAATCCGCGTATTCGGCGGCAGAAAGATATGGTTGTTGCTACTGCTCTCATTGACAGCTTACGGTGCTGTCAAAAAACAGGCCACACCTGCGAAGGGGGATCTATCGGACCAAGAAATTCCAATTACCACACCCTATTGTGATGCCTATCTCCCTTACTCCTTTGATCCTCAGCTCCAAGTTCGTCCTCTCTTGCCAGGCGTAGCAAACAATCCAGACACTAGCGACGCTAGCCTGAACGCCTTCTTGGCAAAGGGCTATAGCATCTCCGATTCGATTGGTTCTGATGGCACGTTCGCCGACCCCGGTTATCCGATTCTTGGCGATCCGAAGCGTCACCTTTTTTCAGATGGCAGTGATCTGACACGCCTCCTTATGCGGTTGCTCCCGCCAACGGGAGGAAGCTCTAGCCCGACTCCTTTGTGCGGGAAGGCTCCGATAACTTCGGTGGCACCTCAGGGAGACGCGGCAACTGCATATTACTTAGTTAACGTCGTGTGTTTGACAATTTAGATCTACATATGTAGACTTTGATGGTGACCCCACGCATGTCACCACAGACCGTCCGAGTATTGTCCGAATTTCTTCGGTACGCGAAGGATTGGAAATATGGATACGAAATCAGCCGAAACACAGGCTTGAAATCCGGCACCTTGTATCCAATCTTGATGCGTTTGGCAGAACACGCTCTCCTCGAAACTCGGTGGGAGGATCCTGAGCCGGGCAGGCCAGCGCGTCACATGTATAGGCTTACTGCCGAAGGGCTGCGGTATTCACGCGAGCAGGTATCGGCAACTTCGAAACGCGTTCGTGTCCAACCAGCTTTTGGCGGAGTGAGCAATTGACTCTTATTCGCACCTTAGCCTCGCGCATACTGAACGCAGTCGTTCGACGCGCACCGCCGGGAAACAGGGAGTGGGGAGTAGCAATGCTGCGCGAGATGGAATTTATCGAAAACGACTGGGCAGCTGTCTTCTGGGCCGTCGGGAGCGTAAGGACTATGACATTAAGCCGGAAAGGAAGTGACATTATGCGCGGACAACAAATCAACCGGATCAGCGGCAAAGTCGTGATGGCCTTGTCTCTTATTGCATTGCTCGCGGTCCTTAGCGGGTACTTTCAGCCACCTCAACCTGACGAAGGCTCGGCGGCGCACATCTTTCAACTTTCAATCGCGGCGCTAGTACCGATGATGTTACTTTTCCTTGCCACTGCGGATTGGAGGAAGCCTTTGCAAAGTTCACGAATGCTGGCTTTTCCAGCCGCTGCTTTGGTTCTCGCATTTGCGGCCTTGTATTACCTTGAGCACCACTTTTACCTTGCGCGCTACCGATGAGCCGAGACCCCAAGCGTGGACCAAGGCTGACCCAGTTCTCTCCTCGCAGTCTTGGCTTGAACAGCTTAGCTTCCCGCCCGGTCGGCGGCCATTGGCGAAACATCCCGATTTCACTCATTGACCTCGAAAAAGGCGAATGGAGGGCGCAAGCGTGTGAAATCACTGTTAGCGACAGTTGGTTGTTGAATAGGTGTATCGGTCGGTGAAGAACGATAGCAGTGTTGGCTGCGCGGGCCGTCGTGTCGTTGTGGGTGCGAGCACTGGCTGCGAGTGCCCTTAATGAAGCATATTCCCCGCGACAGACGCGTTCGAGTCAGTGTCAACCAGCAGAAGCTCCTTCCCTGCGTTGACGACGACAAAGGCGAAGTTCAACGTGTTTGATCCCTTCGGCGTCATCTGGATGGTGCCGTTGCAGTCCGAGGTTTCTGTGTAGGTACCGCTGATGGTCGTAAAGAGGAAAGTTCCGCCGACGTTGAAGGTGCCGCTGCCCGAGACGTTCCCCTTGCCGTCCAGAACCACCTGTGCAACATAGGCGATCGTAGTCCCGCCGTTGATTTTGCCCAGCAGAAGCGCAGCAAAGGTCTGCTTCTTTCCCGTGAGCCCGCAAGTGACTGTTCCCTGCGCCAGGCCGGGGCCTTCAGCGACTGAGCCGGCGGTTGTGTCGATGATTTGGGCGCCTTTGTTCGCGCTGTCGAGGACGAAATTCGTGGTCGCGGTCCCACCGCCGGTAATGTTCAGCGTCAAGCTGCCGGTGCAGTTGGCCGCGACCGAATAGGTGCCGGTGAAGGTCTGCGTGATGATTGTTCCATTTTGATTCACTGTGTCCGAGCCGGCAGTGATATCGCCTTTCCCGTCCGCCGTGAATTGACCGACCGCCGTCCCAATCTGAAATCCCCACACACCTGTCACGCTAGCGTTTGTGCAGGCAGCCACGCATGTGGCATCAATCGCCATTATGGTCGCGACGAGCGCGATACCAAAGCAGAGCTTGTGTAGTTTCATGGGTATTTCTCCCCCTAGTCGCCTCAGAGGGCAGGTCTCAACGGGCGGGAACCGCGCTTCGGAGAGGCGAGAAGTTCCAAGGGTGGGATTGTACTGCTCTCCAACTCTCACGGCAAAGAAAAATCAATAATCAACCTTCCCCGGAGGCCATCAGAACTGGCGGAAGTGGGTCTCTCGCGGGAGTACATCCCGATTCACTCGTTCCTGCTGCGGTCACCATACCAGGGCCGGCTGTGCAAATGCCTTCACGGAGTGTAATGGAGGTGTCAAAACAGCGAATCGCGTAGTTCAGCTCAAGCAGCAGGTCGGCTGCGGAACGGAAGGTCAGGACTTGGCCTCCGCGTTGGCAACCGCGAGGCATGCGTCTTGCTGTCGGTATGCATGGCGCACAGCCGGTATTCGTGACCGTGATCGTCCACTTCCAGATAGTCGGCCACCTGCTCGCAGGCTTTGCGGTCACACAACACCGTCACGTCTGGCGGATGGTGAAGCTGGAAGAACTCCATGGGCAATTCTAAGGCGACCCGCCTGTTGCCTACAAGCTAATCCGTTCCGATCATGATTAAGATTTTGTTTCAGGAAATTAGAGTCATTGAGAACTCGCCGAAACTAGTCAATGAGTGAAATCGCGATGTTACGCCAACTGACGCGACCGTATTAGGGACAACGTTGAGACGCCGGAGAATACTTTCGGACGGCGTGATTTAACGAGAAGGAAAGTTGGGAAAATCGTGAAGTTTCATCAATAGCTTTATGGTCTCCTCGGTTACCTGATGCACATCGAGCGCTGTTCTGAGGAACTTGTACGCATCTTGTTTTCCGTTCCGGTAGTCCTGTAAATACAATTCACAAAAATCTATTGCCTCAACTTGGCTGCTTTTCTCTGGAGGGCACATGCGCAGTCCGGTTTCAAGGAGGGCATCAGGCGAATGCAATGCGATCACATGGTTGGGATCCAGCCATAAGCGAATTGACTTTGTCAGCCCGTTGGCGCCTGCGTTGAGAGCCTTCCCGACCTAAGAATTTCCGACTTCCGCTTTTGTAATTGGTGCTGGGGTAACAAGCTATCCCTTCATTGCGTTTGTGCTGCCTTTCGGCACGGGACGGGTGTGCCGCTTTGCTCTACTGGCTTACCTCGCATCTGACCTCGCATCTGTGTTCGGCAGGCGGTTCGTGACAAGCATGTGGTCGACGCACACGCTGGCACTTGTAGCGGCTATTGGCGGTGTGCTGGTGTGTGTGTCGGACTGCTGGCGTGGCTCGTCTTCAGGAAATCCGAACCGCATACTCTCGCACTCTTGCTATTCGTCTAGCTCTTCAATTGTCAAAAAATCGACCTGACCGGAGAAAAGTGATTGTGGTCACTGCTCGCTGACCCGGGCCAACGCAGAGCTGTTCCAGCAGCAGATTGACAATGGTGGCGCACAAGCCTAGCATCAAGTTGAGCGAGCTACCTCTTCTTACTCTTTCAGATCCTCTGAACTAAGTCAGCCCATCTGAAGTCTCCCCTCTTAGCTTCCCTCTGAAGGAGGAATTGCATTATGACACTCTTGACCCGTTGGGAACCTTTCCAGTTTTCCACCGTGCAACACCGCATGAACCGGCTTTTCCGTGAGTCCTATAGCCCCGAAGGCCCGGAAGAGGCGCTAACAAACACCAGCTTCGCACCACCGGTGGACATCTACGAAGACGAGCACACCATTACTCTGAAGCTTGAGGTTCCGGGCATCGACGAAAGAGATATTGATGTCCGCATCGAGAACACCACCCTCATCGTCCACGGCGAGCGCAAGATGGAGAAGGAAGAGAAAGAAGAGAACTTCCGTCGTGTCGAGCGGCAGTACGGAGAGTTTACCCGCTCGTTCACGCTGCCAAGTTCCGTGGATCCGGGGCAGGTGAGCGCCCACTATGACAAGGGCGTGCTGAAGATCGCGCTCGCCAAGAAGGCGGAAGCCAAGCCCAAACAGATTAAGGTTAATGTTGGCGGCGAGAAGGTCCTCGAAACCAAGGTCCACGGCAAGGCCGCATAGAAACCAGTAGCTAGCAACAGGAATGGGATGCGGCTCATTATCCGCTTCCCGTCGGTTTGCTTTTGACACTGTCTGTGCTTCGCAAAACAGCAACCATGCTTAAATTGGGAGTAGTTTTATGGATTGTCAAGAGTTGGACCACCTAGAAGGGGACTTTATTCAGGCGAGGGCGGAAAGCCGGGACCTAGATTCGTTAGGATGGACAGATCGTGAGTTTTCAAGCCTTCTCGCGATACTGGATCACAAGCGGGAGGGGCACCAAGGCGAACGCTGCCCTGGGGACTAGGTCCGTGAGTTTCACGCGGACGTGTGACGTTTGTCAAAGTATTAGGCGACGCTCGGAGGTGTGACATGCGAGACAAATCCGAGTCCTCATTCGTGGTCGTTCGGTTTAATGAGCGAACCTACCAGTCGGGCGGAGTTGTGGCAGTCATCAAGGGAACTACGGCCGCAGAAAGAACTCTCAATGATTTCGATTGGCGCCTGAGCGAGGAGAACCGAAGGGCGGGTTGGCGCTATTTCCTAGAGAAAACCGACCTGCGTTCCGGGACGGACCCGGAGCAAGCCACCAAACTTCGACAAGCGCGGCTCGATCTTCAAGAGTCTTGAGATTAGGGCACTCCGTACCGAGTTCAGTGCCGGGATAAAAACGAAAGCGCCCCGGCCTCATTTGAGTCACGGGACGCTCGTTCGAACAGCCCTCCCCCGAAGTCTGCTCGCAACCACCCTACGTTCTGACCTGCGCTGTGGGAATGGCTCCAACGTGCTGAGAGCGGCACTGCTGGGCCAGTCACTCCGAGCATGGTTTGGACAATTTTTCGTGGTGCTTCTGGTTCTTTGGCTTCTCGGCTTCAGTCTCCACGTGGCCGGCGGCCTGATCCACTTGCTTGTGGTGGCGCTGGTAGTTCTCGTCATTAACCTTCTGAGCAAGGCGTCGAACCGCAATCTGAAGACGCATTTCTGGAAAAGTGAGTGGAGCCGAGTGTTGAGGCAAGTCTCCACTCGGGGACTTATCTCAACCCCAGCTCGCCATTGTACTGTTGTGTAATCCCGTAGCACTCACAGGCGGAGTCTTCAAGCTTCTTGCGGTTCACGATCTTCACTGCGCCACGGGTGTACTCGATGAGCTTCTTCTTCTGCAAAACAGCAGCTGCCAGGCTCACGCTAGGTCTATCTGTCCCTAGCATCGTTGCCAGAAAATCATGGGTGATGGGCAGCGATTCCGAATCCACTCTGTCCTGAGTCATCAGCAACCACCGTGCAAGGCGCTGCTTAATGTCATGAAGCCGATTACACGCCGCGGTTTGTGCAACCTGCATTCCCTGAACTACGGCATAGCGGGACAACATCAATTGCAGATGTGGAGTAGATTCCAAAGTATTTTGCAATGCCCCGACTTCTACGCGAAACCCGTCTCCCGTGATTTGTACCACCGCTTGAAGCGGGCTCCTGCTCAGGCCAACAGCCGCCGGTGTTCCAATAAAGCCCTCATTGCCAACTATGCCAGCTTCGGCGGTCTTTCCATCTTTCATTACGACTACAAGAGAAATCAAACCTCGATTCGGAAAATACGCAGATTCTACCTTTCCACTCCCCTCGTGAAGGACGAGATGGTTTGGCAAGCTGACGTATTCGAGATGAGGACGCAGTGAGTTGTAGTCGCTATCGGAAATCGATAGAAGTATCAGGTTGCTGACTGGTTTCCCTTCGGTATTCGTCCGTTCGCCAGACTGCACGACCTGGAGGCCTTTGCTTTCCACAAACCATCCTTAATCAGACTGGGATCAGAACCGAACGCCCTCGCAGATGCGGGGAATGAACTCGTCTGCATGCTCTGCGAAACAACGTAGAATTCTCAGAGGGCATTGTGAATTCTCTCGAAGACGTATCAACGGTACGCTGGATATGACCCTGATACTGAGCAATACTGACCGCTCCAAGGCGGAAGAAACCTGAACCAACATGTGAGCGATTCCGCTACGTCACTGAGGCCCCGAAACCGGGCGTCCGCATAAACGACAATCTTCAAGTCCTCAGGTGTGTAGGATTCCCGACAGACCACCCAAAATGTCGCCTGTAAGATTTGCCTGCCATGAGCCGGACGCTGGTATGGATTGAGCAACGACGCTTTCGGGGATTTGGTTGCTCCGAATGTGGCTGGCGGTTCCAACCTTCTGGTCCGCCCGCCGGCACGACTTTCGATGAAATGATGCGCAACTTCGAGTTGCGGCGCGACAAAGAGTTTACTTCCCATGTTTGCGCCGATCACCCGAGAGCCAGGATCACAAGGAGCAAGAACGATGAATAATTCAGACTGTGGTACGCCCTGGCGCAGAGGCCAATATGTGCCCGTTCAGCGATCGCGAGGTTCATCCAACCCGCCAGGCAACAATCGAAAAGAGCAGGGCGCGATCACTCGGGCCCGGAACGTCTTGAGCTTGCTGCGCGGAGCTGCGCTAGAACAGTAGCCATACGCGATTGAAGCTGGAAAGAGATCGGCTCCCACTATCACGAAAAAAACTACTTGGCCGGCCCAAAGATGGCACCCTTCGGGATCGCGCTGTGGTTGATGCGTTCTTCGGTCCTTGACACGAACTTCGGCGTGAGGCCCTTCATCATTTGGCGGATGCCGGGTCCAAACTCGTGGAAGAAGTTCATCCCCGTGTCGCTGCCAATCATCGAACCAAAATCGTTGAATGTCTCCGAACTGGATCGCGCCCAATATGGACGGCGCGCAGTAGCGCTAGCGACCGAAGTCAGCACCCCGAGGAAATACCGAGTGTTCAGCCTCGCCTTTCCAGATTCGTCACGCGTGACAAGAATGCGCGAAGCTGCGTAGGACGTGCGGCCCATAAAACTACTGCTGGTCGAAGCGTAATAACGCGGGTCCGGCTTGAGCAGCGACGGATACAGGTACTTGCCAAGAAAGGCGTTGGGCTTTTCTGGAGTACACGCCACTTGATAAAGAGCAGTTGGGCTGGGCTGCGGTCCGGGAATGACGTGTCCCAGTTCTGTTTGGCGCATTACGCCGGTGGTGACGCTAACCGCGCCAAGTGTCAAAGGCGGGCTTGCTTCATTGACGAACGGGCGAAATCTTTCTGCCTGGGTTGGAGGCTGTACCGACGACGGAGCATCCGGAAGCGATCTCCACGTACGCATCTCCGGACGCTGCACTTGGGGCGAGCTTGAGCCGTCTGACTCTAATCCCGGAAGCAACTCAGGTGAAGGAGGCTCCTGGCACAAGGCCCCGCAAGCAGCCAAGAGAAGAAAAGTAACGACCCGAATTGGTGCAATGCGCTTCACTATAACTCGGTCCTGTTAAGGGGGCAAACGACTTATATTGGGCTTCTCGGCGATTTAGCTGGAAGCACATCTCGACGTTAGCACTCCACGGTCCATTCGTCTGAGCAAGAGTGCTCATCTTGGGAGGCACGGGGCGGCATTGAATTCGCTCTGTTTTCATCAATGATTTCTTCCATCATCCTGTCCGATGTGAGCGGTATTGAACAGACTTGTCAGATCGCGGCCTGATAACTTTGGGCTGCGTGGTTCTCAACGTTATGAGCAGAAGAAGTCACATTGTCGCTCGGGAGGCGCCATGACCTTCACATTCAAGACCCTGTCGTGCTTGGTCGCAAGCGCGGCGATTCTTGTTGGCGCATCTACCTTGATCGCAGCCAATCGCCCGGCGCTGTCAGGTCGGTCCGCCGGGTCCACGGAGCTTGCAATGCAGGTCCTTCTCGATCGAGCCGACTTCTCGCCCGGTGAGATCGACGGGAAGGCCGGGAAGAACAGCCGCGAGGCGCTGGCGGCGTTCCAGGCCGCGCGTGGTCTTGCTCCAGGTGCGCGGAGCCGCAAGGCGCTGCTTGAGGCGCTCGGCGCCGCTGCTGTTGAACCGATCGTGTCCTATACCATCACCGCGGAAGACGCGGAGGGGCCGTTTGCCGAGAAGATTCCAGAAGACGCGACGGAACAGTCGAAACTGCCTGGCCTTTACTACACATCCATGCTGGAAGAACTCGGCGGGAGATTCCACTCGGCGCCGGCCCTGCTCAAGCTCTTGAACCCGCGCGCGCGGTTCACCGCGGGAGAGCACCTCCGTGTTCCCAACGTGTTGGGCGCCTAACAAGCTGCGCCGGCTGGAGCCGTCAAGATCGTTGTCTCGAAAAAGGCATCGGTCCTGATGGTGTATGACCGGGAAGGCCAGATCATCTTCTACGCTCCGGTGACGAGCCGCAGCGCGCATGACCCGCTCCCGTTCGGGACTTGGAGGATCACTGACGTGGTGCGAAATCCCACCTATAACTACAACCCCGACTTGTTCTGGGACGCCGATCAGGCAGACGCTAAGGTGAAAATCGCTGCCGGTCCGAACAATCCGGTGGGCGTTGTCTGGATGGGGATCAATGTACCGCACTACGGGATCCACGGCACGCCTGACCCCGGGGAGATCGGCCATTCCCAGTCTCACGGGTGCGTGCGGATGACAAACTGGGACGCCACCAGGGTCGCCGACCTGGTCAACGATGGGACGCCAGTCGTGTTCGAGGAATAAGAAAAGCGAAGCTCCGCCCCGCTCAGGGAAAGTCGATCGTCGATCTTGCCGCCGCATCGGGAGTCGGTTTACGGCCGGTGCGATTGTTTTTCGTCCGCTTAACCGCGTCCAGCAGGCCAGGATATGGGTTCACGGCGTTGCCCTTCCACCACAGCTTTTCCGGTCCCAACTCGAAGATCGCAAAATGCAAGTGGGGCGTGAGCGCATCCGCATTTCCCGTCGATCCCACAAAACCGATGACGTCCCCACGCTCGACCCGCATTCCTTCCCGCAACCCGTTCACGTACCCGTCCAGGTGCGCGTAGTAGTAGCAATACACTCCCATTTCATCGAACTGGTATACGGTGTTGCCGCCCGGTTTGCTGAGGAATAGTTTGCGGATGGTTCCGGAGACTACTGCATGGACGGGTGTGCCTCTCGGCTCCAGAATGTCGATCGCCTCATGGCGGTGTCCGTTGTGACCTTCTTCGAACGTATCCCGCAGATCCGCGAGAGTAAGTCCACTGATGGGTGGAGTCATCTCAAGAATGGAAGAGGTCGCACCAACCGCAAGAATCACCGGGAAAAGCACGGCAACACAAACGCAGAGCCTCAAGCCTTACTCCTCCGGGATGACCGATTGGCCGCGTCGAACCATGTGCGACAGACCATCCACATTCACATTCGATCCGGCGTTCCATCGTTGGATGGATTCCATAGTGTTGTTTCGAGTCCGATCCACGCTACGCCGGCGGACCTGTAGAGTTCGGTCTCTTGACCGCCTTCCGTAGTCTACTGGTTCGTCTTGAAGCTTTATTCCACTTGATGCCGGCCGAAGGTTTACCTTCTGTAGCCTCGTAGGCGATCCCGTTGCGCCCCTCTGGTAGGACGCCAAGTTTACCGGCCGTCTGGGTATCAAGCTGCCCGGTGACTGGCAGATTCTCAGCCTTCTGAAATCCGCGAATGCTCGCTCGGGTTCGGAGACCGAAGACGCCATCGACCTTGGCCCCGTATTGTCCGTTGTCCTGCAGAGCCTCCTGTATCTTCCTGACATCGGTCCGCTGCACGAGAATGGGCATTGCGGTGGGCACTTTTTTGCTGACGTTGGTTCCGGAAGCGAGTAGAGTCCCGCGTGGTCGGGAGATCCCCGACGTCAGCAATAGGAAGACAATCCCGGCCCATACGGCTTTGCTGGCTAAGAGCACTTCTTCGCCTCGATCAGCACACCTGCACTAGATTCGCTCATTTGCTCCAGCAATACTGTGCAGAATGGCTCATGTCTTGAGCCATCGGACACAATCCCCCCTCGATCTATGTTTTGCCTGATTTGGAATCATCCAAAAAAGCGCACCGCGAGACGTGGTTTTTCGATTTACGCTGTCCAAAGAAAGCGATTAAAATAAATACAAGAAACGTCGTTGTTGAGGCAGAAGGAGGTGTCTATGTCTCCCGACGGCCAATCCAGCGGTTCTCCACGCAGAAGGAAAATCGCCCGCCAAACCTCAATCGACCCGACGCTCCGAACCGCGCGTAATGCGATAGGTCCAAGGTTACGGGCCAAGAAGAAACGGGCTTTCGATCCCCATGCATTCCTCGCGACCATCGGTGAAGGCAGGAAATCTCTGCTTTTCCAGCGGAAACAAAGAATCTTTGCGCAAGGGGATACCGCCGATGCGGTGTTTTATATCCAGACGGGCAAGGTCAAACTCACCGTAGTCTCGAAGACCGGTAAGGAAGCGACGATCGGCATATTAGGTGACGGAAAGTTTTTCGGTGAAGGTGGTCTTGCCGGTCAACTCTTACGCATGTCGTCTGCAACAGCGATGACGGATTGCGCGATTCTGCGACTCGAAAAGCAAGCCATGATGGAAGCTCTTCATCGGGAACACGAATTTTCCGACATGTTCGTGGCCTATCTGTTGGCGCGGAACATCCGTTATGAAGAAGATCTGGTGGATCAGCTTTTCAATTCGAGTGAAAAGAGGCTGGCCCGGATCCTTTTGCTGCTCGCTCATTTCGGCAAGGAAGGCAAACCCGAGCCTGTAGTTCCCAAGATCAGTCAGGAGATGTTGGCGGAAATGATCGGCACTACCCGCTCGCGGGTCAGCTTCTTTATGAACCGGTTCAGAAAATTTGGATTTATTCACTACAACGGCGAGCTGCGAGTCCACAGCTCACTGCTCCATGTGGTCTTGCACGACTAGCTTCCCCCGGGCAAACCCAGAGCACATACACCCAGATCTGACCGGCGATAGCAAATCACTAGTTTGCTGCATCCAGTCCCGAGGGTGGCGACATTTTCGTCGCCACCAGCACCTCCAACAAAGTGGCGGTATTGCGAACGCTTTCCGAGATGACGAGGAGCGCCTCTGAGACCCGGGGATGTTGCTCCGCCAGCGAGCTCAGGCGGTCACTCACCCCGTGAAGTCGCTGTACTTCTTGCAGGATTGCATTCGAAGGCATTTGGCTACCCGGCTTTCCTGAGAGCCTAAGGAGAGGAGAACTACAGATGGACTGACTTAGTTCAGAGGATCTGAAAGAGGAGAAGAACTGCTCACTCAAGCTCAAAGCTACGCTGAATCTTCAGGCGTGTCCAATTCGAACGGGATCTGACATCCCCTTATTGCAAGATTGTCAATTTTGAACAGATTTCCGAATTGTCGCTGCTGTAGATTGATCCTCCAGCGAGCTACGCGGCCCATGAGGTCGCCGGGGTCGTTTGTTGTAATGGTGGCGCGGCAGTAGGAGGCTGCGCCATTTTTTCAAGGTGAACCATGCCACCATCGGCCAACCCGGAACTCTCACGCGGAGTAGTCCTTTGCATCGACGATAACCCAAATGTGCTGGAATGCGAAAAGGCATTTCTCGAATCCTTTGGGTATACCATTCTGACCGCGCCCGGCGGCGGCAAAGCACTCGAACTGGCCTCCATCTATGCGGTTGACGTTGTAATTGTCGACTATTTCATGCCCGAGATGAACGGGCCAGAGGTGGCAATTGAAATGAGACGGCTTAGGCCGCAAGCGCCAATCATCATGCTTTCCGCAGAAATGGATGTTCCTGAGCAAGCCTTGAAACTGGTAGACGCTTTCGTAGAGAAAGATCGCCTGGGCAGCCAGTTGTTGCCCGCGATCGCACAATTGCGCGGATGCGAATCCATTTCTCCGGCTTCGTATGACGCATGACGGCGGCGGAGCGTCTCAGGACAGAAAAAAGGCACCCCTCTGGAAACTCAGGGTGCCCTGGGTGTGACCTGCCAATCTGATCCAAGCCAGACCCTTGCTGTTTACTTTTCCGTCGGACGACCTTATCCCCTGCCCGGCTTCCGGCTCTCTGGCTGCTGTCTCTGCTGCAACTGCTGCGTCTGCTGCTGGTGTCTTGCCTGTAATTGCTGCGTCTGTTGCTGATGTGTCTGTTCCACCTGTTGCCTCTGCGTGTCATTCGCCTTCTGTTTATCCAGTTTCACGTGCTCCTGGTCCTGCTTCTGCTGGAGTTGGTCTCGTTCCTGTTGCTGCTTCGCAACTTGCTTATCCTGCTGCTGTTCGTATTTCCTGTCTCGCTTCGGGTTGCCCGTATTGGGAGTGCTCCTTGCCACGGGCGGAAGGTCACGAGGATGGATGGCCGTAGTAGTTCCGCCGGCGCTGTTCTCTGAACGCCCCTGATTTCCTCCCCGATTGGCTGCAGCATAAGGCACTCCTGCCTCTTTGGCCGGTACCGCGGCACGGTCATTAAAATCTCCGGGCCTGGGTGTCGCTGCTACGCCTGGCTTGCCCATGTTCGCCGACGCACGCTGCTGCGGGTTAGCTCGGGCCGCCTGCGCATGTTGCGTTTGAGCCGCTACCGGCGGAATATGCCTGTCACGCGCCGCAGCCTCTTCTTGCTGGGTCGGACGCGCGCTGATTCCACCATTGCCGCCGTTATAACTGACGCGGCTCTCGTTGTTGTACGTCACATGGGTGTCGTAAACATTGTGAATGTTGGTCACGTTCACGTTGCTCACGGAACGGTTGTAGAAAAAGTGTCCGTTATCCCAGCGCCCACCCTCGAAGCCCGTACCGAAGTAGCCGAAGCCGTAATTGATCCCGCCGTAGAAACCTACGTTTGGGCCCCAGTAGCCGTCATAGAAAACAAATCCGTCGCCGCCCCAACCCCAATAGGCTGGCGTCCACAGGAAACCGATTTCCGGACCCATCACCCACGTGCCAGGCACCCAGTAGTAATCGGTGACGTCGTAGTCGTAGGCCCAGTAACCGGGTGTCCAGAGATAACCGTCGCCTGGACAGAGAGGCTGCTCATAGACAGGCAGCGGCGGCGGCCCGATCCTGATGGCGACGCCAATTTGCGCGAACGACGCTGCCGATATCGACAGCACGACGAACCCGAACAATAACGCGAACGACAGCGTACGAATCAAACGAATATGCATTGCGATTCCTCTGGCCCACCATCCCTCGCTTGCTCGGCGATGCTCTGCTAACGCCGGTTGCGTTGATAGAGGCCGATTTTCATACGACACGTATTGCAGACTTTGTCTTGCTCGCAGAAGTTTCTGAAAGAACTTTGTCATTCCGGAGGTGTCGAAATCTGTTCAAAAAAGCTCACTTCCAATCCGTTGCCTCAGTTCCTGGGCATCTGGTCAGAATTGGGCAGTTCCAGTGACCTGAAAAAAGCTGGCCGAAACCCCTACGCGGTCTCGGTCAGCGGAAATCTTGTCTTGATCGCAAATGTTTATCAACTTACTTGTTGTCTTCTCGTGCTTCCGCGATGTGAGCCTGATGTCCGGCTTCAGACACGGCGGCCACAAACGCATCTGCGCTGCGGGGAGTTGGCACTTTGCCGGAAAGAATGTTGCGGAACATCATGTCGTGGCCGTAAATCGCACGCGTCGAGTCGTTGTCCTGCTCCACTACCGCACCTTCCAACGTCAAGCCCGCGAATATGCCTTTCGAACGCGAATAGGTCAACACTTCAGTGTTCAGCAATATGTCGGTTCCGGCGGAAGTGTGTCGGCCTACCGGGCCCGCTGCCACCGATCCCTCACCAGTCATTTCGAACTTGCTGGAAAGCAGATGCTGTAAACCACGATCGTTCATAACCAGCATGACCAGATCCACACCTTCGACTCCGATCTGCAATCCCCAGCTTCCACCGCCTACCGAGACAAATGCGGGAGCGCTCCAGCCCTCAGGCGTGCGGCACGTAGCCACTCCGCGTCCGTGCTTGGCGCCAAAGATGAAGCCGCCTTTGATTAGGTTGGGCACGATAACCACGCACTTTGCGCCGCTCAACACTTCCTCAGGGATACCCTTGTCGGGCGTTGACATGATGGATTGGAGAACATCTACGGATTTTTGCATACGTTCGACCGTGTCTTCGCGATCGGAGCCGGCGAACGCGAAGGTTCCGACCAAACCGATCAAACTCATCAGCAGCAGTGACATTACCTTTTTCATGAATTGTCCTTTTGGGATCTGCGGAACAGATCTACTGAACAACTGAACACAGATCTAGTGAACTAAGAGGAGAAGGCTTCAGATGGGCTGACTTAGCTCAGAAAACCTGAAAGAGAGAGAAGAAGTGCTCGTCTCAACCGTCATGATCGCAGAGCAAGCGTAGGATAGCTGGTCTACATTGCTCACTTTTGCTCGGTCGTTAGAGAAATCTGTCCGGTTCCGAAGATGTGCCGGCTGATCTTTTTATGCAAGTATGAGCAATGTTGCACAGAATAGCGAGCTTGGGCGTGTCATTGTGGAGTTGGTACGAAGGTGGCTAATGGAACGCGCACTCCGACAACTGCGCGATCGTTATCGGAGACAGCTCGCGAAGATCACTGCATCCGTCTCGAAGCTGTTCGCATCGGTTACGCCGCCGGCTCGCACTTTTGCATTGCAAAGGATGTGTCCGTTTTGCGGGTTAATCACGCCGCGCGCGAAGACTTCTTGCCTGGAGTGCGGGAGGTCACTTGCCCCAGCGGCAAGATAAATCCGTTGGCTTGGTGTGCATTTTCGGCAACGCTCGAATGCGCGAAGGAGAGCAACATGCTTTGGACTATTTTCGTCGTGCTACTGATTCTGTGGCTTCTTGGTTTCAGCCTCCACATCGCGGGCGGTCTGATTCACATTTTGCTGGTGGTCGCGCTTGTGGTTCTGTTCATTAATTTATTCAGCGGTCGCCGTGCGGTGATCTAGGGGGTTGAGCTTTCGAGGATTCAATGAAAAGACAATATCTACACCTCTCCGCTTACGCTTGCGACCAATGTGCAGGCCCGGTAGTGGCCGGCGTGATCGCGGTCCGCGAGAATGAAATCTCGAAAGAGACCGACGTCCGTGAAGTGGGAGCAATCTGCCTGTCGTGCGGCTATCGGCAAAGTAAGGCAACCGAGCCGGGCCTCCCTCATAGCTTCGCGCCTAGGCAATGGGAGTCAGTCAACGTACTCACGGCGAGGCGTGGCCCCAGAGAGCTACATTGAAGGTGAGCTTGCAACATCGCGAGGTCACGGAGGAGAGCTTCATGCCACAAGAAGTGCAAGTCGGCACGATTCTGATATCGGAATGGCCGCAGCCGTTTGGATTGGAGACTGAGCTTTACTCGGGACGGTGGAGCGTGGCCATGGGCCTCGATGGCTTCGCGGTTGATCGCAAGATTCGTGCCGCAGGCTGGAATTTCTTTTTTATCGCTTCGGAAGTAAAGGTAATGTTTCTCGGTTCGCCCGGGACGAAAAAAATCCGGCTCGCATTGAATCGAATTTTAGGCAAAGTGGCCAGGCAACACTATAACGCCGTTGAAGTAACTGGAATTGTTACCAAGACTTTTCTGGGTCTGCCTTATGCCACCCTTTCGGCGCATCCACGTCATGTGCAAGAAAACTGCTACCTGGATGGCCCCGAAGCTCGGCGATCGTTAATGTCGGGTCAGAATGTTATGTTGCCATCCCGAATACTTCGCCAGACTTCCCGCGAAAAGGGAGCGTCTTTACCTTCAGCCGCTGATTGAAGAGTGTTCGCCTGACCACGGTTCAGTTCTACTTCTCGTGACCTGCCCAGACGTCGCAGATGTGCTTGCATTTCAGATCTTTGCCTGCTGTTCTGCGGCTGCGCCGGCTTCACATTCAGAATGAAGTGCACCGTCGCCAATAGAAAGTGCGGCCCGTCCGACTTGACCACGAGCGCATCCACGGACTTTAGAGCGTCGGCGGGTATTTCGACGTGATCGGCCAGCATTACGATAGGTACATCCGGCCGGACTTGTTTGATTTCACTGGCAATCGTTGCACCATCCAGGAGACCCAGGTGGTACTCGATGACGACGGCATCCACGGGCCGCGACATAAACAGGCGCAGACCGTCGGAACCGTTGGTTGCGGTTGCCAGATAGTATCCGTTTTCGTGCAACAAACTCAGTTGGCCCGGATCCCGGTGGATACACATCAGAGTGCTGTTGGTTGCCATGGGGATCCTTTATATAAGCAGCCATCCCCCAATTCTGTTCAAAATTGCTCAACTCAAAACTGTTCAACCAGAATTGTTCAACTCAGGGCCGGGGGGAAGCGTGGGCACCCAACAACCAGTGATTCTCCAGAGCCTCGGCAACCGCGACCTACCTCAGGCCGTGATTCTGGTTTCCGGGAAGCGGGCGGGACATTCACCGCAAATTTGGGTGATTACCGGCAACAAGCGCGTGGGCGCTTCGTTCTTGGAAACGAAAGCATCCACCAAATTCAATGCTTGTTCCGGAATTCCTTCGTCGCTGGAAACCATGACGATTGGAAGTTGTGGCCGGAGGCGTTTTATTTCGAGCGCAACCTCATGTCCATTCATCTCCGGCATGTGATAGTCGACGATCACAGCAGCAACCGCGCAGGCCGCGGCAATCTGTATGCCTTGTCGTCCAGAGGCGGCAGTGAGCACCGTAAATCCACGTCTTTCGAGCAGCGCTCGTTGGTAGCCCAGCATACTGTCATCGTTGTCAATGCAGAGAATTGTTTTGCGTAAGGGGTAGTTGAACATGGCTCGCTCCCACGTCACAATCATCGGCGATGTGCTGCGGCTAAGACTGTTCACATTTGCACACTTTGTCGAGGGTCGTAATTCAGTTTACTTCTTGTTACTCGGCCATTCGTATTATTGACTAGTGGAGTTTTGCGCAGTTGTGGGCATGCTCCGTCCGGGCTCCGATTTATTTCAGAAACTGTGCAGTCTTGAACAGACATCGGTTTCAACGACATCGTAAGCTGCTGCGATAGACGGTAAATCAGAGGATGTGAAGGAGCTATGCGGATCCCGATCCGCGTTGTTTGCTCCTCTGGTGGCGCAGCCTCAGAGTGTGCTGCGCCACATCTTTCTGTACCCAACAAGGACCGACAGCCTGAATCCGCAACGAACGCTCTCTACAGCTGATCAATTTTGACCAGTCCTGAACTCTCCTTTCGTTGAATACTGTTGTGTACCAGCTACAAGCCAACCTTCACGGTGGACGAAACACGCAGACTGGAATCCGGTGTGGCTCGTCTGTGAACCACCCTCTATCAATGCCTCTGCTCAAGAAAGTGAGGGCGAATGTCGCTACCAGTCACCGCGCTTCCCGACGGAATATTGACAGTAGTCTCCCCGCGCCTCGTAGTGCGAGGCGGGTTGTCAGCGGCTCGCCGCGCGGTGCAGTCGAAGCCGAAGCCGTCTCTGCCAAGTCGAATCGCGGTGATTGGAAATTATCTTCCGCGACAATGTGGGATTGCTACATTCACGACTGACTTGTGCACGGCGATCTCCGGCGAATACGGAACCGCCCGGTTGTTAGCGCTGCCCGTGAACGACACGGAACAAGGATACGACTATCCGGCGCGAGTGAGATGGTCGCTCGCCCAGGACGATGTGAAATCGTATGGGGATGCAGCTGAATTCCTCAACTTTAACAACATCGACATGGTGTGCCTGCAGCACGAGTATGGAATCTTCGGCGGCGAGGCCGGCAGCCATATTCTGCATCTCTTACGTGGCCTGAAAATGCCCGTGGTAACCACGCTGCACACCGTACTACGCGAGCCCGATCCTAATCAACTGATGGTCATGGAAGAGATCGCAGAGCTCTCGGATCGGCTTATTGTCATGAGCCAACTTTCATCCCAGTTCTTGCAGGAAATCTTCAAAGTGCCGGGCAGCAAGATCGACATCGTTCCGCACGGCGTTCCGGACCTGCCCTTTCTCGATCCCAACTTCTACAAAGACCGCTTTGGCGTGGAGGGAAAAGCGGTGCTGCTCACGTTCGGCCTGCTCTCGCCAAACAAGGGAATCGAAAACGTCATTCAAGCGCTGCCGCGGATTCTGTCCAAACATAAGAATGTTGCCTACATTGTTGCCGGCGCGACCCACCCTCACGTCCTCCGTCGCGAGGGGGACAAGTATCGGGCCAGCCTCCAGGCATTGGCGAAGGAAATGGGAGTGGAGTCGAATGTGATTTTTTACGACCGCTTCGTCAGTCCCGAGGAAATGGCTGAATTCATTGGCGCCGCCGATATTTACATCACCCCTTACCGACATGAAGCGCAGGTGGTTTCCGGAACGCTTGCCTATGCTTTAGGTGCAGGCAAGGCTATCATCTCAACTCCGTATTGGTACGCGGTTGAGTTGCTGGACGACCGCCGCGGCGCGCTGGTTCCCTTCCAAAATCCCGATGCGATCGCCCTCAAGACGGTCGAACTTCTGGATACGCCCGCGATTCGCCATGCCATGCGTAAACGCGCTTATCTGTTCGGGCGGGACATGATCTGGAAAAAAGTCGCGCAGGGTTACATGGAGAGTTTCGCCCGGGTTCGCAGCGATCGCACGGAAAATCCCCGCGTTCAGTTCTCGGCTCGCGCTACTCCCAAAGCGCTCGATCAACTGCCTGAATTGATGCTCGATCACCTGTGTCGACTAACTGATGACACGGGATTACTGCAGCACGCGATCTTTACCATCCCCAACCGAGCTGAGGGTTATACCACCGACGACAACGCTCGCGCACTGATTTTCACCGTGTTGCTGGCGCAACTCGGTAAAGGTCAGCTTGGGCAGGCAAATGCAGTCGCTCCAGGTCTTTCCTGCCGGTATTTATCGTTCCTGGAACATGGGTTCAATCAAAAAAATGGCAGATTCAGAAATTTTCTCGGCTATGATCGCCGTTGGAATGAAACCGAGGGTTCTGAAGACTGCCACGGGCGTGCCGTGTGGGGACTTGGAACGGTTCTCGGCCGGTCCGAAGATCAGGGATTGAGGTGTGCTGCCGGACGTCTGTTCGAGTTTTCCCTCCCCACGGTTGTGGAATTCACCAGTCCTCGTGCCTGGGCCTATACCCTGCTCGGCATTCAGGAATACCTCAATTCGTATCCTGGAGACCGCGACGCGCAGAAAATAAGATCCGTACTCAGCCGGCGATTGCTCGAAATGTATGAATCGATCCGCCGGCCGGATTGGAAGTGGTTCGAAAACGTCGTCGCTTACGGTAACGCAAGATTACCGCAATCTCTGCTGTTGGTGGGTGAAGCTTGCTCCGATGGTCGCATGGTTTCGGCCGGTCTCGAAGCGCTGGATTGGCTTCTGGAAACTCAGCATTGCGAAACCAATCATCACTTTGTGCCCATCGGATCGCAGGGCTTCTATCACCAGGATGGGACAAGAGCCCGCTTCGATCAACAGCCGATTGAAGCCGCCGGCGCCGTGTCTGCGTGTCTCGCAGCTTACCGCGTAACCGGCGACAACCGATGGTGCAGCGAAGCCTGGTCGGCCTTCAACTGGTTTTTGGGCGACAATGATCTGCAACTGCCCCTTCATGATTCCGTTAGCGGCGGCTGCCGGGACGGCTTGCATCCCGATCGCGCCAACCAGAACCAGGGAGCAGAGTCGACGCTGTCGTTTTTGATGGCACTCCTACAAATGCATTCGCTGCAAGAATCGGAAAGGCCCGAAAGCCCATGACTGCTCCCGAAACCACCCTTGTGAACGTAGAAAGCAATCACTATCCGCCACTTCTTCAGCGTCACCCTGGCAACCCCATCCTGACGCGCAAGGATTGGCCATACTCCATCAACAGCGTGTTCAATGCCGGCGCGACCCTGTTACCCGATGGCACCACGCTGCTCCTATGCCGCGTCGAAGACCGGCGCGGCCTGTCGCATCTTTGTGCCGCACGCTCTCGAAACGGTGTCGATGGATGGCAGATTGATCGTGAACCGACATTGATGCCCAGCCCGCAGCAATATCCGGAGGAGATCTGGGGCATTGAGGATCCTCGTATCACCTTCGTGCCGGAGTTGCAGCAATACGCGGTCACCTACACCTCGTATTCGCGTGGTGGCCCGGGTGTATCGCTGGCCCTGACCAAAGACTTTCGGACCTTCGAACGTTACGGCGTCATCATGCCCCCGGACGACAAAGATTCGGCGCTTCTGCCGCGTAGAATCGACGGCCATTGGGCACTGATTCATCGTCCCATGACGAAGCTCGGAGCGCACATGTGGATTTCCTATTCTCCCGACCTGCGTTACTGGGGCAGACACCGGCTGATGCTGGAAGCACGGCGCGGCGCCTGGTGGGATGCAAACAAAATCGGTTTGTCCCCGCCGCCCATTGAAACGGCCCGCGGATGGCTCGTCTTCTACCACGGAGTACGCCACACCCCTTCGGGCTGTCTGTATCGCTTAGGCTTGGCCCTCTTTGACATTGAGAATCCAGAAAAATGTTTGCTGCGAGGAGACTCGTGGATCTTTGGGCCGGAGGCGTCCTATGAACGCCACGGTGACGTCGACGATGTCGTGTTTCCATGTGGATACACGATGGACCCCGATGGCGACACCATCAATATCTATTATGGAGCTGCTGATTGCGCGATTGCTCTCGCCCGGGCCAGCATCCGCTCGCTGCTAGAGTGGCTGGATGCCAATGGAAGTTGCGAGCGCCGCCAGCGAGCGCAGGATTTGTGAACCCGCTCGGTTCCATCTTCCGCTTTGCCTTCGGGTGCCATCACCAGCGTAGTGGTGTGTTCACGATCAAGAAGCGGACGTATCAGGTCTGTCTAAAGTGTGGGCAGGAATTTGAGTATTCCTGGGCGTTGATGCACTCCATACGATCGAGCATTGCCGATAGCGCTCATGTGCCGCTTCCGTCGAACCAGGTGAGGACAAACTGAGTGGGGCCAAATCAAGCGCCGCTGACTTGATCCGGCGGCGGCACGAGCGCTATGCCGGCTTTGAGAAGTGAGCTATTTTGCTCAGACGCGACAGTTCACACCTGTCATTGTTGATTCTCCTGAGTGTGTAGACGGAGCCACAAACGTCGATTCGCAGCTTCGTTTTTGGGTGGCTGCGGTTCGGGTCCGAGCAAAGCTCAGCGCGGCGACCACATCCAGCCAATCGGCATTCTCCATCCGCATGTACGCCGCGGAACCTCGCGGCGGGACACGATCTGACCCTAAAAAGTCTCGTATCTCAAATTTACGGCAACGTCTCCGGCGGGTGGGAGGCGTTAGTCCGGGAAACAGGAAAGGTCAAAGATTATGCCTCTAATTCAACTGCTGGAAGTTCTGATCGTCGTAGGCGTTCTCCTGTGGCTGGTGAATCGCTTCATTCCCATGCAGGGAACCATCAAGTCAATTTTCAACGGCGTCGTAGTCATTGCCGTGGTTCTGTGGATCCTGAATGTCACTGGGCTGTTCCATTCTCTTCCCGATATCCACCTTGGAAAGGGATGACCATCCGACAGGCGAGCGTTCAGGGAACATCAAGCCCCCAACGCAACCGATAACGCAATCCGGCAAAACTCTGCCATCGATAAGGAGATTACTGTGAAGGTCAAGTTTCTTGTACCAATCGGAATCGCATTTAGTGTGAGCGCATTTGCTCAATCGAATCGCCCAACCACCATAGCCGTCGAGCCCACGAGTCCGACGCCGATATTTCGAGTGACGGTCGTCAGTCGCAATGTCCAGGCCGTCAACTACGAACATCGCAGTGGAGCCAGCAAGCTCGACTTCGCGGGCACGGACTTGATGCCTTCAGCGAACGGTGTAGCCAAGGTGAATAGCCGGCGGGGATCCATTGAGGTTGACGCTGAATTTGGCGACCTGCGGGAGCCGACGACTTTCGGCAGTGAGTATCTGACCTATGTTCTGTGGGCGATTTCCCCTGAAGGCCGGGCAGTCAACTTGGGCGAAGTGTTAGTCGGCGACAACCATCGCAGTAAGCTTCGCGTAACCACCGACCTTCAGGCCTTCGCTTTGATCGTTACCGCGGAACCTTATTATGCTGTCCGTCAGCCGAGCAATGCAGTCGTGCTTGAAAACGTGGTTCGCGAGTCCACCAAGGGAACCACCGAAGCGGTGAATGCGAAGTACGAACTGATGGAGCGCGGCGGCTACATTCCCACCGGCTACAGGTTCGACCCTGTGGTGCTGAATGCTAGATTGCCCTTGGAATTCTTCGAAGCGCGGAATGCACTGCGCATCGCGCAATCCGAGGGAGCCGAGCAGTATGCCGGCGACAGTTATCAACGCGCGGTCCAGTTGACCAACAATGCGGATGAATTTGCTACTAGCAGACACCTCGACGAAAAGGGATTGATCGCAGTCTCTCGCGAGGCAGTGCAGACTGCCGAAGACGCCCGCGAAATCGCGGTCAAGAAACTGGACGAGATCCGTCTGGCCAACGAACGTCAGGCTTCAGCCGATACTCTGGCGGTATCGCAGGGACAAGCCGACAACGCGATTCGGCAGAAAGATCAAGCCCAGTCTGACGCGGCGACAGCTCAAGCGGCCAAGACTCAAGCAGACGCAGACGCCGCCAAGGCTCGCGCCGATGCTGCCGCTGCACAAATTGAAACCGCCCAAGCGAAGTCCGACATGGCGACCAATGAGGCTACGTCAGCGGCTGCAGTCTCCGCCGCTCAGGCAGATGCGGACCAGTCTCGTCTGGCTGCACAGCAAGCGGAGACCGACAAAGCCGCGCTGCGCACGAAGTTGTCCGAGCAGTTGAATACCATTCTTGAGACTCGCGATAGCGCGCGCGGTCTCATCGTCAGCATGTCCGATGTTTTGTTTGACACCGGAAAATACTCGTTGAAGCCGGGTGCACGAGAGAAGCTCGCGAAAGTCGCCGGTATTCTGCTCGCCTATCCTGGACTCGACATAGCAGTCGGAGGCTATACCGACAATGTGGGCGGCGACGCGATGAATCAAACGTTGTCTGAGAATCGTGCCGGATCGGTTCGCGATTACCTGGTGCAAGAAGGTGTCGCGACGAGCTCGGTTTCAGCCACAGGATTCGGCAACACTTTGCCGGTAGCTTCGAACGATAACGCCTCCGGACGCCAGCAGAATCGGAGAGTTGAACTGCTCGTATCCGGTGAAGCCATCGGCATCGCCGTGAACGTGACTAGAGGAAGCTTGCAGTAGGACTAGGCGAAGGCTTAGCAACGAAATCAATAATGGAGGCAACACCTATGAAACTAGTTGGAGTTATCAGCACCGCAGTTCTGTCTTTGATCCTCGGCGTCGCCGCTCCGGTGTTTGCACAGGAGCAGCACGAGCAGGAAGAACAGAAAGCCAAGCCTGCGCAGGAAGAGAAAAAAGCGCAGCCGGAGAAGTCAGCAAAGCAAGAAGAAAAACCCGCAGCACAGCAAGAGAAGAACGCCAAGCCGGCGGAGAAAAACGCGCAGCAACAGCGTGCCGGTAATGACGGTGGTGGCCGCATTCCCGCGGACAAATTTCAGGCGCATTTCGGACAGCAACACTCGTTTCGTGTCAGCCAATCCGACTACAGGAATCACCGCTTCCAATACGGCGGCTATTCGTTCGGATTCGTCGACCCGTGGCCAAGCAACTGGCTCTACACGCAAAACGTTTACGTTGTCGACATAAACGGTGTGTATTACCTGTGCAACGCATCGTTTCCCGGCGTCAACCTTGCACTCAGCTTCACACTCTAGCCGGTTCGTCCGGGGTCGCCTGCGGGCGCAACCAGCTCTGCTGTGATCGGCGCGGGTCTGTTCTTGGGCTCGCGCCATTTTTTCTGGCGACAGGTCGTTTCGACAGGATCGATGCAACCGATTCCAATTCTGAATCCACAAAAAGTGAGCAGTAGTGCACAGACTCGGCCGGTGCCTCCGTGGAATCCTTGCCTCGACGCGTAACCGTTCAATCCAAGCAGCCCGCAGCAAGCTAGAGCACAACCGGGCACCCTAAGGATGATCTGGCAAAGGTGGTTCAAAATGCGCAAAATCCGTTTTCTGTTGCTAGCTTTTCTGATAGTGGCCATACCGGCCATCTCGTTCGCGCAGTTCGGCGTGTCCATCATGATCGCTCCGCCCGCGCTACCTGTGTACGAACAACCCATGTGCCCCTCTGCCGGTTATTTATGGACGCCCGGCTACTGGGCTAATGGCGATGATGGCTATTTCTGGGTGCCGGGTACCTGGGTCGAGCCGCCCATGGCTGGCTTGCTCTGGACTCCCGGTTATTGGGGCTGGGGCGGCAACGCCTTCGCCTGGAATGAAGGCTACTGGGGAGAGACTGTCGGCTTCTACGGTGGCGTTAACTACGGCTTCGGCTACGGTGGTATCGGCTATGGCGGTGGATATTGGAACAACGGAGCCTTCTTCTACAACCGCTCGGTGAGTAACGTGAATGTCACGAACATCACCAATGTTTACGAAAAGACCGTCATCAACGAAACCACGGTGAACCATGTCAGCTATAACGGAGGCGAGGGTGGAGTTACCGCTCGACCGACCGCTGCAGAAGAGACTGCGATGCACGAGCACCACACGCCGGCAACGGCGATGCAAACCCAGCATGTGCATGCTGCCAGTACCAACCACGCGCTCCTAGCCTCCGTGAACCAGGGCCGTCCGGCCATCGCCGCGACTGCGAAGCCTGGGGAGTTCAGCGGCTCTGGAGTGGCAGCAGCCAAAGAGGCGGGAGCACCTTACAAAGCGCCCGAAAATAGGACCACCGAGAATAAGGCAGCTGAGAACAAGGCTACGGAAAATAAGGCAGCTGAGAACAAGGCTACCGAAAACAAGGCGGCTGAGAGCAAGGCTACGGAAAATAAGGCAGCGGAGAACAAGGCTACCGAGAACAAGGCTACCGAAAACAGGACAGCTGAGAATAAGGCAGCCGAGAACAAGTCCACCGAGAACAAGGCAGCTGAGAATAAGGCAGCCGCAACCCGGTCGAATGAGAATAAGGCGTCTGAGAAACAAGCCGCCGCTTCTCGTTCGAACGAGAATAAAACGACCCAGAAGGCAGCGGCGCCTCGCTCGAATGAGAACAAGACGGCTGAAAGTAAAGCAGCTCCTCCTCGCTCGAACGAGAACAAGGCACCTCACGCACAGCCTGCGGCTCACGCACAGCCTGCGGCCCATGCACAGCCTGCGGCCCACGCACAGCCTGTAGCCCATGCACAGCCTGTAGCTCGTGCGCAGCCTGCCCCTCGCCAATCTGCACCTCGTCCGGAGGCTCGCCCCGAAAGCGCTCCTGAGAAAAAATCCCCTGGAGGCAAAGAACAGCCCCGCCAGTAGTTGACCGCGATGGTGTCACTTGGATTGCGGCATAGAAATTCGATTAACTCTTACCATTGGTGCGGGTCCACTCCGTGGACTCGCGCCGTTTTTTTTCGGTACGCAGCGATCGACGTGATGTCCGTTAGCGTGGGCGTTCGATCCGCCAGCTATCACGCCCGCATTCCCCACGCAATGGCACCAGCCCCGCCTGCCGGCCCTTTTTCATATTGAGCAGTTTTGATCAGTAAGAATCCGGCAGTGCGCCTATAAACAAGGCTGAATCTCCCTCAAGCTTGCTTCGGTGCGCATCTTGAGGATCGAGTAGGCCGCGCACGAAAACAAAGTTAAAGTGGTCCCGTGCGGCTAGTAACGTGAACGTCGTCTCAGTGCAGACGAAAAGGAGCGAAATATGCTTGGAACTATATTGATCGTGATTTTGCTCTTAGCTCTCTTCGGCGCGCTACCAAGATGGTCGCATAGTCGAGACTGGGGTTATGCTCCGACCGGAGGACTGGGACTGATCCTCGTGATCGTCGTCATTCTCATAGTCATCGGTCGCATTTGAACCATGCGTCAGTGGACAAGCTCGCCAGGCGCCACGATCTTCCGCGAGAGGGTCAAAGGTTGGCGCCTGCTTTCTATCCGAGGACTGGCACTTCTTCTCGTCGTGCTCGTATGCCGATGCGGCTCGTTCGCTTACTCGGTTCTGACGCACGAGGAAATCGTGGACCTGCTCTGGTCCGATGCAATTCGCCCCCTGCTGCTGAAGCGATACCCGGGACTGTCGGAAGATCAGATCAAGGAGGCGCATGCCTACGCGTACGGAGGCGCCGTCATCCAGGATCTGGGTTATTACCCATTCGGCAGTAAGGATTTCAGCAACCTGGTGCACTACGTTCGCAGCGGAGATTTTGTATGCGAGTTATTGCTTGAAAGCCAGGATGCCAACGAGTATGCCTTCGCGCTGGGCGCGTTGGCGCACTATGCGTCCGATATTACCGGGCACCCCGCAGTCAACCAGGCTGTAGCTATCGAGTATCCAAAGTTACGAGCAAAATTTGGCAAGTCGGTAGTCTATGCCGAGGACAAGACGGCACACTTGAAAACCGAGTTCGGCTTCGACATGCTGCAGGTGGCAAAGAATCGTTACGCCTCGCAGCAATACCACGATTTCATCGGGTTTAAAGTGTCAACGCCACTGCTGGAGCGGGCCTTCCCAGTGGTATATGGATTGGAGTTGAAAGATATTCTTGCTCATGAGGATCTCGCCATCGGCTCCTATCGGTTCTCTGTCAGCCGGCTAATCCCGGAGATGACCCAGGTCGCGCTCCAGACCCACAAGAAAGACATGATGCGCGAGCGGCCTGACTTGGCGAAAAAAGAGTTCCTGTACCGGCTTTCGCGCTCCGGCTATGAAAAGGAGTGGGGGAAGGACTACACCAAGCCCGGATTCGGAACCCGCATCCTCTCAACCCTCTTGCGCTACATGCCGAGAATTGGTCCCTTCAAGGGGCTGGGCTTCAAGAACCCGACTCCGCAGACCGAGGACCTGTATTTCAAGAGCATCAATTTGACGGTCGATCAATATCGGGCTTTCCTACACGCAGTGGGCACCGACTCGGCGCAGCTTCCCAATTGTGATCTGGATAGTGGCCAAGCCACCAAGGCCGCGGAGTACTCGCTCGCCGACGACACCTATGCAAAACTGCTGGGGCAGTTATCGAGCCGAAAGTTTGACGGTACAACTCCAGAATTGCGCGCCAACATTCTCGACTTTTATTCCGACCTATCGGCACCGATCGAGACGAAGAAGGATCAGGTCCGCTGGCAAGGAGTGCTGACGGCGTTGGACCAGTTGAAGTCCGTGGCACCGGTGCCGACGGTGGCGGGCAATCCTGCACAGTGATCCGCCGGGCGACCATTTCACTTCAAGAGCGCCCCCGGTAGTGCGGCCCGTTGTCCCCACAATTCCCGTTCATGAGGGCAGAATGATCCACTTGCGCAAAAGAGCCCAGTGGCGTCATGGCCTGTTTATCGTTTGCCGGTTTCTTTTTCCACGGCCTCGGCTGCGGAAAGCTTTCGATCCCGGTGTGGCTCGGTGCGCGGGGCACCCGTGTGCAATTCACAAGCCTCTCCGATCGCTGCACCACAAGTATTACAAGGCACGGACAATATCTGTTTCGGAGTGAGTTCTTTGGCCTTCATCACCCTACAATGCAAGGTTCATAGCGGGAAAGATGTTCAATTTTGATCATTCTAAATACATTAGCGAAGCGGCAGGTTTCATTTTCTGTCCGCGTGAGTTTTTGCCAATTGTGTGCAAAATTGAACATCTTTGGCGATTCCGATTCTGTCAAACTGTCCGAGAGTGTAGCTCACAGGGAGAGTGATTGATGGCACCCCCAACCATATTGGCCAAGAGAAAGCGCGACTTCGACCCAAAGAGCTTCCTTGCCACTATCGGCGCGGGTAGGAAGGTGGTGGCTTTTCCCAGGAAACAAACCATCTTCGCGCAGGGAGATGCGGCTGATTCCGTCTTCTACATCCAGGAAGGCAAGGTCCGACTCACGGTCGTATCCAAAGTTGGCAAAGAAGCGACCCTGGGCATATTGAGCGAGGGAGAGTTTTTCGGAGAAGGTGGCCTGGCTGGACAGCCTTTACGCATGGGGTCTGCAACCGCCATGACGGACTGCGAACTTCTGTGCATCGACAAGAAAGCCATGATGGAAGCTCTTCATCGGGAACACGAATTTTCCGACATGTTCGTGGCCTATTTGCTGGCACGGAACATCCGCTATGAAGAGGATCTAGTCGACCAGCTCTTCAATTCCAGCGAAAAGAGACTGGCTCGGATTCTGCTCTTGCTGGCTCATTTCGGCAAAGAAGGCGTGCCCGAAACGGTCATTCCCAAAATCAGTCAGGAGACCCTCGCCGATATGATCGGCACAACCCGGTCTCGGGTCAGTTTTTTCATGAATCGGTTCCGAGATTTGGGGTTCGTCGACTATGGCGCGGGCGGACTGCAAGTTCATAGCTCACTTCTGAATATCGTTCTCCACGACTAGCTTCGTCCCGAGTTCTTCATCGACCGACGTAAGGACATTCTCTTCGTATTTTCGGGTTGAAGCGCAGTCAGCATCGGCATCAAACAACGGCTATTCCGCAGGATCCTTCTGACGCGTGGCCTTAACGCCCGACAGAATCCCGATGCCTAAGAGGACAATCGCGCCCACGACAATCCCGTGCGCGGGCATGTGCACCAGGTGCGCGGCGTAAATCAATCCGCCGATAAAGATCGCAAACCCAATCGAGTAAAGTGCGAACGACATAATATCCCCTTGTCGCGTTAGCTGCGGCGGTTGGCGTCCGAGAACTCGACTTACTCCCTTTGCGGGAGGGCAGCCCGGAATGCGACTGCCCTCCGTCCTTCAGCACACATCAACTTGCAGTTGCTTCTAAAGTGATGGCGACGAACTGGCTTTCTGATCTTTAACCTGCAGGTCATTTACCACTTGCTGAACGTTCGGCACTCCGCTCGCTACCTGTCCGGCACGCGTCCGCTTGTCTTCTGAGTTCACCTCTCCGCTCAGGGTCACCACGCCACTCTTCACTTCATATTTCACGTTTTCGTGCATCTGGTTCTGGATCAGAGCAGCGTCCAGATTTTGCTCGATGCCTTTATCGAGATCGGAGTTCACAGCCTTAGCATCTCTTTCTCCGCCGACCGGAATCACGGCAATCTGATCCGCAACAACCTGGACACCGGCGAGGGACTTTGCCAAGGCTTCGGCGTCTGACTTGGCGTTCGCGCTGGCGACTTGCCCGCCGAGGGTTACGATGCCCTTGTCACGATCTTCGCTAACGGAAACATTCTTAAAGCCCGCTTGATCGAGCGATTTGCGAATACTGTCCGAAACATCGGGGGACTTTGCGGTCGTCGTTGAACATCCGGCCATAATTCCGGCGGCGAGCAATGCGAGCACGGCAAAGAACAATTCGGTCGTTTTCATGGTTTTTTCCTTTGGTCGGATCTAGATTGAATCCGGGAGAATGAGCTATTTCTGTCTGCTGAAACAGCTTATAGGTTCGCTCACTTGCCTCGGCGATGCTGAGCACAATCGCTCACTTTGCACAAAAGCGCGCCGTACCGCCGGCGTCTCCCCGAATCTCTTGCAATGAAAGTCAGCTGACGAGGGTACCAGTGCCCATTCTTTGATCGCATAGAAATAGAAACTGATTTACAAAGCGATCAATTCTGACCAGTCTTCCGCCGCCTAAACATTCGATACTGACAACACACAAGGTTCTGACGCCAGAGGGAAGCTTTGTGGACGAGGTCGGCTCCGGCTCTTGTGGACACTTGATGCATGGAGGTTTTCGATGAATCTGAATCTGATGGACCCTAAACTGATCGCGCTCGCCGCCGGTGTGGTTGTGATCATCGCGGTGCTTATTGTGCTATATGTGCGCAAACGCAGGAATACCACGACGGACCTGCGAAAGAAATTTGGACCCGAGTACGATCGCGCGGTGCTAGTACATGGGGCAGGACGAAAAGCAGAATCGAAGTTGGAGGATCGCGAGAAACGGGTTGAAAAACTCAACATTCGAGATCTTGATCCGCTGGAGCGCGAACGTTTTTCGAAACTGTGGGCGTCCGTTCAGTCTCGCTTTGTCTTTCCCCTAAGGGCGCTGTGACAGAAGCCGATGACCTGGTGTCCTCTTTAGTGAAAGCTCGTGGCTATCCCGTATCCGATTTCGATCAGCGTGCCGCGGACATTTCTGTCGACCATCCCCGCGCGGTGGAAAACTACCGGTCCGCGCATGAGATCGCCCTGCGGGTTGCAAAAGTTGGAAAAGATGAAGCAACTACCGAAGAGCTGAGAACGGCGATGATTCATTACCGCTCTCTGTTTGACGAACTGGTGCAGGTGCCAGAGAGTGTCGAAAGAAAACAAGTGGCGTAATGGCTGAACACAGGACAAGAGACGCGGTGCTCACGGAGGCCGAACTGGCGATCTATGGCATCCCGCCAAAGCAGCCCGTGGAACCGACAGTGGTGAAAAGCTATACGACTCCGGCGAGAAGGAAGGACAAAATGATGAAACCAAGCACGCAAGACAAGGTTGAGGGCAAACTCCACGAAGTGAAGGGGAAAGTTAAGGAGGAGGTCGGAAAGGCGACGAACGACCCCGATTTGGAAGTCTCAGGGAAAGGGGAAAAGAACGCCGGCAAAGTTCAAAAGTGGATCGGCCGCGCTGAAAAAGCGGTCGGAGAATAGAGATGTATCAACCCTGATTCGCAAAAATAGCGGAGGAACCATGTCACAAACCGTAGTGGAGAGAACAGCGGAACATATTGGCGAATCAGCTCGCCGGGCCTCACGCGCCACCAGTGCGATTGCCGATGCGATCGAGGATAGCGTGGGTGTAGTGAGGCATGCCGCAAAGCAGGGCGGCGATGCGGCAGAAGAAATCTTGAATGACACAACTCAGCGCCTCCAGCGACACCCATTGCTAACGGTTGCGACGACGTTTGCGGTTGGCGTCACCGTGGGAACATTGATCGGCTGGATGCTGAAACGAAGGTAGGAGACCTAAGGAGAACACAAATGATGACGACGATGGAACAGACTAAGTGTGCCCACGTGCCATGCCGGTGCGTGGCGCAACCTGGCGACAAATACTGCGGTCCAGCCTGTAAGGAAGCGGGATCCGAAGAGATCGAGATTGCGTGCCAGTGCGACCACGGAATTTGCCCACTTACCGTTTGAAGAACAATACATCTTATTGAGGCGCAGGCTGGGTCCTAGACCGTCCAAGGAACGATCGACCAAAACTGGTTCAGGGATCGGAGTACTCCGACAATTTCGCCCAGCGCAATCTGCAGATCACATATTCGGACAATCCCGGTCCAGCCGCCACGCATCGGGTTCCGCAGACGTTCGATGTCCGCCCAAGTCAGCCACTGGGCACCGGCAACCTGTTAGAGTACCCGGATGAGCTGATGATCGATTGGGGCAACATCCCGGTCGGTAGTACAGCGAATATCTATTGGCCTCAAGTCAATGCGACCGATGTTCTGTCGCTCGCAGGGAAGCTTTACGCGACTCATCAGCTTTCTGCCGCCGATGTACACACGGTGCAGTGCAAAGTCCCGCGCGGTTTTACGTTTGTTCCTATACCCCCGGCTACGGGTCAGAACTTTGCAGGGCTGTTTACCGTGGATCTGCCTCGGGGAATTCGTGCGGGGCGAGAATACACGATCGTGGTCCGCCGCGTTTCCACTCGACGGGCGTCTGCAGCAAAACCGCAGCCACAGCCCCAGCTCAAAGTGACCACCGAAGCGGTAGTAGATGATCCAGGGCGGAGGAATCGTAACTGGCGCAACATCGTCGGCACCTTCGCCGTCCGCATACCGGTGACCACGCCGAATGTGATGCTGCCCGTGGAAGACAACACCCTGGCAATCATGAAGTGGCGTCTGGCACAGATGTCCTCGTCCAATCGTTGGTATCCAGTCTTGCAGCGCTATATCGGATATATTGCAGCGCGGGTCAATGGGCTTGGCGGGAATGCCAACACGATCCAGCCCTCGCCGTGGGGCGCGCAAGGAGCACCGCCAATTCCGTCTCCGAAGAGGGACGAATTTATGGGCAAGGTGGCGGGCCTCATTTACGACCACTTCGGCGACTTCGAGGGCTTTATCCTGGAAACCGCGAATTGCGAAACCCACCGATTTTGCAGCCGCGAACCCAAGGTGGAGGCCATCGTGCGCGAGATGTGGCGCGATCGAAGCCTTGTGACGGTGATTCTTAAAGGCAAGGACTCTTGCTGTCTTCTCGCCATCATCGCCGGTGACACAAGGCAATGTTGTAAAGACGAGCAAACCGTTTCTAGGCAACGGTAACCTACGATCAGTCTAATTGGCCTTTCCTTCAAGGAAAGGCCAACTTGGGTTTGTCAGAAACGCTCGAATACATAATCCAAAGACGTATCGCAGCAAAAGGGAATCAGCAGCAGAAGCGCGATGGCGCGATACGGAATTCTCAACCCACAACCCAACCCACAAAATGCGATGTCTTGCACGACTTCCGCGTACTTTGGCAGTCCCCGCGGTGTTGTAAGTTGTTGTAAAAGCTATCCCGGCAAAACTGTCACGGCAGAGGCCGCGGGTTCGAGTCCCGTCGTCCCCGCCATTCTTTTCAAGCACTTGCAACCCTAACGTCCGGCAAATCAGGGGATGTTAGGGGACGATAAGCGCCGAACGAGAATGG